>ENA-ORXR01000113-ORXR01000113.1-marine-metagenome-genome-assembly--contig:-NODE-113-length-122664-cov-7.172604_pt1 | contig 122664 bp, 118 predicted proteins | sample MGYA00237866_ERZ511479 | MGnify/ENA metagenome assembly ERZ511479
TCGGCATTAGCCCAAGTGGTATTGGCAGCATCATAGCCAGTATAGCCAGCCGCTTGCACCGGATCACACGGATCGTTCATATCGGTATTATCTGCAGTAGTAGAATTCAGTCCATCAGGACCAGCATTTTCTAATTCATCAGAAACTCCATCACCATCCGTATCTGTAGTCGCATAAGGATCCGTACCATTGGTCACTTCGTTACCATTGGTCACCCCATCGCCATCACAGTCGGCATTAGCCCAAGTGGTATTGGCAGCATCATAGCCAGTATAGCCAGCCGCTTGCACCGGATCACACGGATCGTTTGCTCCAGTACCAGCACTAATTTCGTCGCAGTCAGCAACACCATCTCCATCCGTATCAGTTGTATCATAAGTGGTTGTGATAGGGGAGCTCAAAGCTTCGCAACCTGTTGTGGTATTCACAACATTTACGGTTACCATATCTCCATCTGCTAGTGCAGTTGTTGTAAAGGTATTGGTTGTTGATTGTGCTTGAACGCTAGCACCGTTTATAAAGAATTCATATTCATCACCCCCGCTTCCTGTAAATGTTACACTATCTCCAATACAAATTGCATTATTGGCATCACTACTCGAAACATTAGGGTTGGCAGGTGTAACAGTTGTAGTAATTCCCGAACTTAACAAATCGCAACCTGTTACTGTATTGACACCATTTACAGTTACTAAATCTCCATCGGCTAAGGTAGTTGTTGTATAGGTATTATGAGCAGATTGCGCTTGAACGCTAGCCCCGTTAACAAAAAATTCATATTCATTACCTCCGCCTGCTGTAAAAGTAACACTCTCGCTAGGGCAGATAGAATTGTCAGCATCGCTACTAGTAAGACTTGTATTTGGTGCTGGATTAACTGTTACAGTAAAGTCTTTGATATCACCATAACCTATATTAGAACACGGATCGGATGTTGGAGTATCAAACACCAAATGTGCTCTACCGTTAAAAATTGTTGGCACCGATACTGTTGGTGCTACAACTACAAGATTAACAGAACAGCCACCTGGGTTTAAAAAGTCGCAAAAACCATTTACGCTGTACTCGAAAGTGCCATCGCAGTCAAAATCAAAGTATAAGGTAACATACTCATCATCGCCGTCTGCAGCGGAGGTGGGTCCTGTACCTGGTAAAACCCCAACAGGAAATGTATTTGACCCACCAGAGCAAAAAGTTGCACCTGTTACAGATGTGGCATCAATTTGTTCGAAGGAATTGTTGAATGTGCCAAGAGCACAGGGGCCAGGGCCAGGACACTGGCCATATAGGTTACTTTGCAACAAGGAGAAGAAAAGAAAGGAGAAAAGTAATGTTAGTTTTTTCTTGCTAAATGTGGTGGTCATAATTATGTCAGGTTTGTTATTCTATTGTAAATAGAGATGGTTTACATTAAATTAGCTGAGTTCTTTAACGTGAATTTGTCAGCGAAACTGAAGCAAGTACTTACCTTTACGTAAGTTAATTCTTATAATTGTTGTAAACTATTCAATTTTTGTTGTGAAACTTTTAGATGATGTGGGTACTATTATCGATTAACGGCTAGATTTTCAAAGTATATGACCGTTGAACTTTTAAGTGGTTAATTACAACAGCTACTTACAAGGGTTAACTTTGCTTTTTATTCAAATATTTTATTAAAAAATAGAATGCAAAAGAGCTAGAACTTTAAAATTTTAATTGAATCTGTACCTAAAAGAGAAGTTATTTTTGAAACTTTTAAAGCAAAAAACCATTTCTTTTTCGGAGTGAATTTTCTGTTTGAATTGATTTAACCTTGACCGGATACATATCTTGAGCAAGGTCCTCGTTGCAAATAAGAAACCGCGCATCGCAGAAAAACTATAGTAGTTTTGTATTTCTATTCGTTTATAATAATTTTTGACTTTTGACATGCTCATAAAAACAAAACCACGCTCTAAAAAAGAGCGCGGTTTCTTGAGTGATGTGACCCTGACAAGATTAGATATCTTGAACGAGTGTCTCGTTGCAAATAATAAACCACACATCGCAGAAAAGCGATGCTAGTTTTGTTTTTAAGGTCATTTACAAAAGCTTTGGCTTTTGACATTCTCATAAAAACAAAACCACGCTCTAAAAAAGAGCGTGGTTTCTTGAGTGATGTGACCCTGACAAGATTCGAACTTGTAACCTTCTGATTCGTAGTCAGATGCGCTATCCAGTTGCGCCACAGGGCCTTCATAAGGGCTGCAAATATATTTCTTTTTACTTTTAACACAAAATAAGTCAGAACAAAAGAAATGGATTTTAAAAGCTATATACGTGTTATCAAAGATTTTCCGAAAGAGGGTATCCTTTTTAAAGATATTACACCCCTATTGAAAGATGCTACAGCATTAAAAGCAGCTACCAATGCGCTTTTGGAATTGGTGGGTTCAGTTGAGATTGATAAGGTGGTCGGAATGGAAAGTAGAGGCTTTTTGTTTGCGCCATCATTAGCTATTGCCTTAAATGCGGGCTTTGTACCTGTTAGAAAAGCAGGAAAGCTTCCTGCCGAAACTTTAAGTGAAAGTTACAGTCTAGAGTATGGTGAAGCTATTCTTGAAATTCACGCTGATAGTATTCAAAAAGGAGATCGGGTTTTGATTCATGACGATGTACTTGCCACAGGTGGAACTGCGAATGCCGTTTGCAAATTGATTCAAGGTATGGGAGGAGAAATCGTTCAATGTAATTTTTTGGTGGAACTAGACTTTTTACAAGGGCGCAATATTTTAAATGATTTTCAAGTAAAGTCGCTATTGCAGTATTAGTCTAAAGCCTTGGTAGTAACGAAATATCGCCAACCAATAATTGCAAGTTGAAATTTGGAGGCTTTAGCAAGATTTAGTCTTTTTTTAGAATAGGAAGGTAACAGTACCTTGTTTACTTTGGCTAAAAATTTAAAGAACGCTTTACTCATTCCGTTAGTTTTCACAAATATAGCATGTTCAATACTACTGTGAAATAATAAATCCTGCCGCGCGACAGGATTTTTAATTTAATAATCATGAAGTAATCTTTTAACCTTACTTCATAACAATATATAGGCCTATATGATTTTACTTAAGCTATCATCATAATAAAGGATAATAACAAGAACAACAAAACTTTAGCTACTGTAATCATATTTGGAGGTTTTAAAAGGTTAATAAAAAGTACTACTAATCGATTATCCAAATAAGATATATAATATCCATATTCATTTGCAAGTATTTTCACTAAAATCGACACAAGTGCGTACACTATTGTAATTAATATAATGATTATTATTTATTAATTTTAATATATGTCTTCAAATATGTTATAAATTGTAAGTGTATTTTGTGTATAATATTTCAATTTATAACAATTGTAGGACTATTTTTCATTGATTTTAAATTAGCAAGGCGATTTTGGGGCTAAAAACAACCTTTTTTGATCGAATCATTGTAGAAATTAAAAAATCAACATCAAAAAAGTTTGGATTTAGAAATGTAAAATGAAGAATAAAAACTTGGTTTTTAATTCGTTTATAGTTGCTAATTACAGGGGTTTAATTCAGCAATATTTGACAACTTAAGTGAATAGCAGCAGGGCTATTATCCATTGAAATTAAAATCTTACATGTATATTTGACAAAACTAACCCATGCAAAATCCCCTTTTCATTATTGCTGGCCTTTCGCTTTTAATTTTCGGTGGCAGTTGGCTATTGAAAGCTGCCGTTGCATTATCTCTTAAACTAAATATTCCAAAAATTGTAATTGGTATGACCGTGGTCTCTTTTGCCACTTCTGCCCCAGAGCTGATTGTAAGTATTAAAGCAGCATTAGATGGTTTTCCTGATTTGGCACTCGGTAATGTAATAGGTTCTAATATTGCGAACCTAGGTTTGGTTTTAGGGGTTACTATTGTACTTGGTGCTATTGATGTACATAAAAGTTTTTACAAAACAGACTGGCCAATGATGATGTTAGCCTCGCTGTTGTTTTTCGGCTTCATTTTTTTTGATGGGGAGTTACAGCAGTATGAGGGTATTATAATGGTGGTTGCCCTTTTTGCCTTTTTGGTTTATATTCTTCGATTTCAGAAAACGGCTGTGGTCGATGAAGCGCCAGAAGATGATGTGCCATTACCGCTTTACAAGACTGTTTTATTCTTAGGTTTAGGCGGTTTAGGACTTTGGGGTGGTTCTGAATTGCTTATAAAAGGTGCGGTAGGAATGGCTTCGGCTTATGGTGTTAGTGAACGGGTCATAGGCATAACCATTGTATCAATAGGAACTAGTATACCTGAGTTGGCTGCATCGATAATTGCAGTAATAAAAAAGGAAAAAGCCATTTCGTTAGGAAATCTAATTGGTTCAAATATTTTCAATCTACTAGCGGTATTGGGTATTACTTCAATCATAACCCCTATTCGCGTTATGGATGAAGGGCTTTTAAGCAATGATATTTTCTGGATGTTAGGTATTTCGTTTCTAGTTCTTCCCTTGGTATTTCTTCCAAATAAGTTGCGACTTGGTTGGCGTGACGGTTTAGTTTTGCTAGGGTTCTATCTGACCTTTGTTTATTTCACGATTCAATAATTGCACATAAAATGGTACAATTATTGTGGTATTTTTGACCCTGAACAAATCAATTGATAAGGCCAAAAACCAAGGACTGAAATGGGAGATAGAACACCCCAGAATTATATTTTAATTGTACTGCTTTTTATTTCTACTTCCCTTTTTTCACAGCAAGGCGACTATATTATTGGTAAATTATTTGACGCAAAAAGTCAAGAACCTGTCGTATTTGCTAATATCAGAATTAAAGATCGAGCCTTAGGTATTATTACAAACGTAGACGGCAGTTTTAGAATTCCTTTGATTTATAAAGAATATGGTGATATCATAGAAATATCATCTATGGGGTATCAAAGCAAAGGGATATCCATTTCTGATTTATCTGAAAACACAATAAATACAATACAACTAGAGCCTGCAGTATTTGAATTGACAGAGGCCATTATTAGCGCAAAAAAGAAAAGGATTAAAAGATTAAGCGCAAAGAAAATAGTAAAAAAGGCTATTGATGCCCTTTTACAAAATTATCCCATAGTACCGTATTCTAAGGTTGGCTACTATAGAGATTATCAACTAGATCAAAATGAATATGTGAACTTGAACGAAGCTATATTAGAAGTGTTTGATTTGGGTTTTAAAGCTATTGATAGTGCAACTACAAAAGTTTTGCTCTATGATTATCGCAGAAATGAAGAATTTAAAAGAGACAGCCTTGCTGCTAGGCCCTATAATTATGAATTAAATCAAGATAAAGGAGGCAAAATTATTGACAGGGCCTATTTAGCTGATTATGGAGGCAATGAATTTAGAATTCTAAGCATTCATAATGCCATTCGTAATTATAAGTTGAATTCGTATTCCTTCGTATATCACTTAGAAACAGATTTTATTGAAGGCCATCAATTCAGTCGAGTAGATGATACATCAATAGATGACGAGACCTTATATTCCATAAAAATTTATAAAAAAATAGGGGTACATAGAGCTTACGGACGTCTTCTGATTTCAAAATCTGATTTTTCTATTTACAAGATGGAATATGCCGTATATGACGATACTAAAAGGAATGATACTGGCGTAAAGGATAAAAACGGGAGTAAGAACCGAGTGATTTTTGAGGTAAACACCTCATATAGAAAAAAGGATGCACGAATGTTTTTGAACTATATCTCTTTCCATAATAACTTCACAGTAAAAATTCCGCCCGTATTCAAATTAACCTATATCGATTTTAAAATGAATTATGATCGAATGAAGAAGCGGAAGGCTAATTTGTTTGTAGATGAAGAAGTCAGAGATAGTCATTTTGAATTGACCTTTACTAATAAAGTACATGAAACATATGCTAAAAATCTGAAAAATTATACGGCAAGATTTGAAGGAGAACGTGTTCATTTTGATTCAATCAGCGTTGTCGGGAAAAAGATATGGCTTTACCCAAGAATTAACTTGCACATCGAACAACAAATGATAAAGGACATGGAATTATTAGCCATCGAAGAGAAATTAAATGCGCAGTTGCTTCAATTTGAATTGAAGAATTTAAGAGATATTCATGGTAATGTAATCAACGAATGGAAAACAAAAGATTACGATCAGTTTCGTGAATTTTTCGTGCAGCGTGTAAAAAAGAACGCTAAAAGCCCAGTTGGAGGATTGTTTATGAAAAAAGACCGTCCGATTTTTAAAGATCAACAAACTACGCTACCTGATAATTTTGAGGAGTATTGGATGAATACGCCGCTACGAACCTCTAAAAACTAAAAAACCGTCTTTGATATGAGTCAAAGGCGGTTTTAAATACAACAATTAATATAATTATACTTTGGCTGTCTTTACCGTTTTAATTATTCTACCAGCAATTTTGTACGGATCTCCATTTGACGCGGGTCTTCGATCTTCTAACCAACCTTTCCATCCTTTCTCAACAGCGATAATTGGAATACGAATTGAAGCGCCTCGATCTGAAACTCCCCAAGAGAAGTCAGTAATAGCAGCAGTTTCATGCAAGCCAGTTAAACGCTGATCGTTAAATTCACCATATACGGCAATGTGCTCCTTAACCACGGGGCGGAAAGCTTCGCAAATAGTCGCATAAACTTCTTTATCTCCGCATGTTCTTAAGATCTCATTTGAGAAGTTTGCATGCATTCCTGAACCATTCCAGTCCATGTCTTTACCTAATGGTTTGGGGTGGTAATCAATATACCAGCCGTATTTTTCAGTCAATCGGTCTAATAAGTATCTAGCAATCCAGATTTCATCACCCGCTTTTTTAGCACCTTTGGCAAACAATTGAAATTCCCATTGGCCAGATGCAACCTCTTGATTAATACCTTCAAAATTTAAACCAGCATCGATACATAAATCTGCATGCTCTTCAACTAAATCTCTGCCATGTGTATTTTTTCCACCAACAGAGCAGTAGTACATACCTTGCGGAGCAGGATAACCACCAATAGGGAAACCTAAGGGTAATTGCGTCTTCGTATCCATAATGAAATACTCTTGTTCAAAACCAAACCAGAAATCATTGTCATCATCATCAATAGTAGCTCTTCCATTAGAGATGTGGGGAGTACCATCAGCATTTAATACTTCAGTCATTACTAAATAACCATTTCTTCTTGCAGGGTCTTTATAGATTGCAACTGGTTTTAATAAACAGTCAGAAGATCCACCAGAAGCTTGTTTTGTTGACGAGCCATCAAAAGACCAATTGTCTAATTCTGCAATGGTACCTTTAAAATTCTCATGTTCTTCAACTTTGGTTTTACTCCTCATGTTTTGAGTTGGAGCGTATCCATCTAACCAAATGTATTCTAATTTAATCTTTGCCATAATATGTAGTTATAATTATTTGAATAAAAAAAGACAAACAAAAATATGTTTTTTGATGAATTATCATCATTATCAATGGGGTAATTTTATCAAAAGTTATTATTTTTAAAAATACCCCCATTATTTATAGGGTAAATTGTGAATAATATATTTATTGATGCTAATATTGTTATATTATTAATTAAAGCAATTTCGCTTTAAGAACTAAAATTTATGACAAGATTAAGATTTGAGGCACTTGCAGAAAGTAGGAGTAGAGATCGTATCAGCATTCAAGAAAAAGGAAGACGATCAGAACTGTATGCTCAAAATGTTTTTAATGAAGAGCGAAGACTTCAATATTTAACAAAAGATGCACTAGAAAGTGTTCAAAATGCGATCTCCTCAGGTTCAAAGATAGATCGAAAAATAGCCGACCAAGTAGCTGAGGCTATGAAAGGTTGGGCTATTAGTATGGGTGCTACCCATTATACGCATTGGTTTCAGCCTTTAACTGGTTCCACCGCAGAAAAGCATGACGCATTTTTTGATTTATTACCAGATGGTCGTGCATTAGAAAAATTTGGTGGCGGACAACTGGTGCAACAAGAACCAGATGCATCAAGTTTTCCAAGTGGTGGTATTCGAAACACTTTCGAAGCAAGAGGATATACCGCATGGGATCCTACGTCGCCCGCTTTTATTTATGAAACAACCTTATGTATACCAACCATTTTTGTTTCGTACACAGGGGAAGCTCTAGACAATAAAGCGCCACTTTTAAGAGCATTACATGCTGTTGATGAAGCAGCAACGGCAGTAGCGAAATATTTCGATAAAAATGTTTCAAAAGTGAATGCTACTTTAGGATGGGAACAAGAGTATTTTCTTATTGACAAAGCGCTGGCAAACTCACGACCTGATATCAGTTTAACAGGAAGGACTTTGGTAGGGCATGCTGCCGCCAAAGGGCAGCAATTAGACGATCATTATTTTGGCGTTATTCCTGCACGGGTTTTAAGCTTTATGAGTGATTTGGAGAAAGAATGCGCTAAACTTGGAATTCCGGTCAAGACCAGACATAATGAAGTTGCACCAAATCAATTTGAATTGGCTCCTGTTTTCGAAGAAGCGAATTTGGCTGTTGATCACAACCTGCTTTTGATGGATGTCATGGATAAAATTGCCGATAAACATAGTTTTAAAGTGCTATTTCATGAAAAACCTTTTGCAGGTATAAATGGATCAGGTAAACACAATAACTGGTCGCTTGCCACAGATACAGGTGTGAATTTATTGAGTCCGGGTTCTACACCTATGAAGAACCTTCAATTTTTGACCTTTTTTGTAAATACCATAAAAGCGGTAGACCAGTATGAAGAATTACTTCGTTCTTCAATAGCTTCGGCGGGTAATGATCATCGATTAGGTGCTAATGAAGCACCACCAGCAATTTTATCCATTTTTATTGGAACACAGTTAAGTCATGTTTTAGACGAGTTAGAAGGGGTGTCGAAAGGAAAGTTATCTCCTGAAGAAAAAACAGAACTTAAGTTAAATGTGGTTGGTAAAATTCCTGAAATTTTGATGGATAATACAGATCGAAATAGAACATCGCCTTTTGCATTTACCGGAAACAAGTTCGAAATGAGAGGCGTGGGTTCGACGGCGAACTGTGCCAAGCCCATGACGGTATTAAATACGATTGTTGCTAGGCAATTACAGGCTTTTAAAAAGGAGGTTGATGAATTAGTTGATCAAAAGGGTTTGAAGAAAGATGAGGCGGTTTTTAACGTGCTTCGAGAGTATATAAAGACTTCTAAAAGAATACGTTTTGATGGTGACGGTTACAGCACCGCATGGGAAAAAGAAGCAAAAGGAAGAAAATTAAGCAACAATAAAACAACACCAGAAGCACTAGAGGTGCTGGTCTCTGAAAACTCTATTGATCTTTTTAAGTCAATGAATGTCATGAGCGAGATAGAAGTTCGTGCTCGATTTGAAGTCGAACTTGAAACCTATATTCTTCAAGTTCAAATCGAAGGTCGAGTTTTGGGCGAGTTAGTATATAATCATATCATTCCTTCCGTAATAGAATATCAAAACAAGCTGATACAAAATATTATGGGTTTAAAAGAAATTTACGGCTCCACACACAAAAAATTTACAGAAAGTCAGTCTCATATTTTAGAGCAAATTGCAGAGCACCTGATCGTTTTGAAAAAGAAGACTGATGCTATGATTGAAGCTCGAAAGAGCGGTAATAAATTAACCAATAGTCATAAAAAGGCGGGTGCCTATGCAGAAAGTATTAAACCAATGTTTGATGAAATACGCTACCATAGTGACAAATTAGAACAATTGGTAGATGATCAGGTTTGGCCATTAACAAAGTATCGTGAACTTTTGTTTATAAAGTAGGTCCAAGTGTCTCGAAGATTTCAGCAATTCCACTATTTTTACACAAACTTTGAAGCATGAGTTCATCCCATAGTGACCGATATAATCAAAGAGGTGTTTCTGCCTCTAAAGAAGACGTTCACAATGCCATAAAAAATATTGACAAAGGACTTTTTCCGAAAGCCTTTTGCAAAATAGTGCCTGATTATTTAACCAATGATGAAGATTATTGTCTAATAATGCATGCAGACGGTGCTGGCACTAAATCTTCATTGGCCTATATGTACTGGAAAGAAACAGGAGACATTTCTGTTTGGAAAGGTATCGCTCAAGATGCGCTTATCATGAATATTGATGACTTAATTTGCGTAGGTGCTACCGATGATATAATGCTTTCTTCTACTATTGGACGGAATAAAAGCTTGATTACAGGTGAAGTTTTATCAGCTATTATTAATGGAACAGAAGAACTTATTGCTGATTTAAAAAAGCACGGAATTACGATTCACTCTACTGGTGGTGAGACTGCAGATGTTGGCGACCTGGTTAGAACTATTATTGTTGACTCTACCGTAACTGCTCGACTGAAACGTAGTAATGTTATTGACAACGCAAATATTAAAGCTGGCGATGTAATTGTTGGCTTGGCTTCTTTTGGTCAAGCAACCTATGAGAAGGAGTATAATGGTGGTATGGGTAGTAATGGATTAACATCTGCTCGACATGATGTTTTTTCAAAATATTTAGCCGCAAACTACCCTGAGAGTTTTGATGCTTCGGTTCCTGAAAATCTAGTGTACTCTGGTCAGACAAAACTAACAGATGCTGTTGAAGATGTACCGTTAGATGCTGGCAAATTGGTTTTATCACCAACCCGAACGTACGCTCCCATCGTAAAAAAAATTCTGCAGAAGTATACCTCAAAAGATATTCATGGTATGGTGCATTGTAGTGGAGGCGCTCAGACCAAAATTCTTCATTTTATTGATCAATTTCATGTTATTAAAGACAATCTATTTCCGGTTCCGCCATTGTTTAAGTTAATTCAAGAGCAATCGGGTACCAATTGGCAAGAGATGTATCAGGTTTTTAATTGCGGACACCGACTAGAAATTTATGTTGATGAAGCTGTGGCAAATGATTTGATTGCAATTTCAAGTGGCTTTGGGGTAGATGCTCAAATCATTGGCAAGGTTGTCGAGAATCCTACGAAAAAACTTACTATAAAAAGTGAGTTCGGTACGTTTGTTTATTAGGGTATACGAATCATCTGAATACTGCGTTTTGAATAGTAAACACCCCTACTATGGAAAGAAAGCAATTTTTAAGAAGCTTAGGAGCTGGTGCAGCTTTTGCAATCACTTTTCCTTGTCTTCAAGGATGTTCAAATGACGACGGTGCAAATGGTACGATTGTTGAAGAACCAACCAATGTTGATTTTACTATAGATCTTACATCTTCTGAAGCAAATACTTTAGCTTCAAATGGTGGTTTTATTCTAAAGAATTTGGTAGTTGTTGTTAAAAATTTGGAAGGACAATTTGTTGCAGCAAGTCAGATTTGCAGCCATCAATCGTATGATCAAGTTCGTTTTGTAAGTCAAGATGGTGGTATTTTTTATTGCGATGTTCACGGCTCTCGATTTGAACAAAATGGTAGTCCGTTGAATCAAGTAGATGGCAATGCTGCAAAGTCTCTAAAAGTTTACAATACAGAGTTGACAGGAGATATGCTTAGAGTTTTTGAGTAACCCATTTAAAGATACTATTTTGAAAATTTTTGCCTCAGTATTTCTCTTTTTCTTTTGTGTTTTAGGATTTTCGCAAGATTGGAAAGCTTCCTATACGGATGCTCTCGCTAGTTCAAAAGATGAGGATAAACCAATTGTTCTCGTTTTTGCCGGTTCTGATTGGTGTGCGCCTTGTATTAAATTGGAGAAGAATATTTGGCAGTCGGAAGCATTTAAAACTCATGCCGTATCAAATTATATTTTGTACAAAGCAGATTTTCCAAGAAAAAAAGCAAACGCCCTTAGCCCTGAAATTGCCAAACAAAATGCTGTTTTAGCAGATCGATTCAATGCAAAAGGATATTTTCCACTTGTGGTTGTTTTAGATAAACAAGAACGTGTTTTAGGTCAATTAGGATACCAAAAAATAGAACCACTTGAGTATATTTCACTTTTAAACAATTTGGTTAATTGAAAATTTTCATTTCTTTTTTTTTCGGATTATTAACCTTCTCTGGTTACACTCAAGAGCGCAAGTACATTACTGCAAAAAAGACGATTAAATTAATGGGCAGTCCATTTAATATTACGGTCGTTGCTGCTAATGAAGAAATTGCAGACATTAATATTCAAGAAGCAATTGCGGAAATAGAAAGAATTGAAAAAATGATTTCTTCATGGGAAAAGGATTCAGAAACTTCTCAAATCAATAAATATGCGGGGGTCAAACCTGTAAAAGTTAGTAAAGAACTATTTAAACTTATAGAGCGTTGCAATCAAATTTCAGAATTTACTGATGGAGCATTTGATATCTCTTTTGCTTCAATGGATAGAATATGGAAATTTGATGGTTCTATGAAAAAAATGCCTTCTAAAGAAGCTATTAAAGCTTCGGTAGCGAAGGTGGGTTATCAAAATATTATTTTGAATAGTGTAGACCGAACGGTTTTCTTGAAAGAAAAAGGAATGAAAATTTCTTTCGGAGCAATAGGTAAGGGCTATGCTGCTGAAAAAGCAAAAGAGTTTCTGGTCTCAAGACAAGTAGTTGGTGGCATTATAGACGCTGCAGGAGACCTCACAACTTGGGGTACCGATATTAGTGGAGAAAAGTGGATTATAGGAGTAGTTAACCCCTTAAAAACAGATACGGTTGTTTCTTGGTTGCCCGTAATAGAATCTTCTGTAGCAACTTCAGGAAGCTATGAAAAATACGTTACGTTTAAAGGGAAACAATACGCTCATATTATTGATCCAAGAACTGGTTATCCTTCTTCGGGAATACGTCAAGTTTCAGTTTTTGCGAAAAGTGCTGAGCTCTGTGACGCACTAGCAACTTCCGTTTTTATCATGGGCAAAGAAGCCGGACTAGCACTTATAAATCAGTTTCGCGATATTGACGTGATAATCTTCGATGATAATGGTAAGGTCTATAAGAGTAGTGGTATTGTGTTAGAGTAAATTTCTTAATACATATTTTATTTAAGAACTCGAAGTGCTAGATTTTTATGGCTTTGCTTGCTAAGACCTTTCTTCAAAGTTGATATTCAAATAACCTTCGTTTTCTAAATCTTTTTTGGACTTTATGATTTTAGAATATCCGTTCTTTAAAAAATATATGGCGTCGCTTAGCTCTAGAATATCACGATAGAAATGATCGGTAATGATAATAACTGCTTCTTCTTTCTTTTCTTGAATTAGGGTTTTGAATTTTTCAATATATATCGGGGCGATAAATGAAAATGGTTCGTCTAATAATAGTATGGCTTTGCCAGAATTCAAAACCAAATACGTTTCTACAACTCGTAGTTCTCCTGAGGATAATTTGTTAGTTTTGGAGTTTTTATAAATAGCGAAAGATTCAAAAATTTTAGTAAATGTTGCCCAGTCTGCATCAAATATTTTGAAGGCTTTGGTTAATCTCAAATTTTTTGGCAACAATTTATGTTGCGGTAAGTAGGCAATGGTATGTGATGTAAAAAGATTTTTTTTATGATGTTTTGAGTTGATTCTGATGTTTTTATATTTTGAATTTAAGTCGCCAAAAATAATACGCAAAAGACAGGTTTTACCACTTCCATTACGACCCAGAAGGCCAGTTATTTTACCTTTTTCTGCTTTTAAATAAACCCCGTATAAGATTTTTTTGTTGTCAAAACTCAACGAAATGTTATCAGCTTCTACTATCAAAATGTTTTTGATAAATAAATGATTATTACAGAAATAAGGAAGTCAATCAATAAGGAGTTTAAAATTATACAAGTTTTGGAAAGTCCGAAGTTTTTATAATAAATTAATTGTTTACGAAGGGCAGGTGCTCTGAAGGCGATAAAAATTACTCCAAAGAACAAGCATTTGAATATTAACATGGCAATAATCATAGATGCAATAGGTATTGAAGTTTTACCGAAAACAAGAAAAAATGTAATAACTAAACTGATAAGAATAAACCGCTTATAAAAGTCAAAGGAAAGCTGAAAAGTTCTTAGGCTGAAGAGGTGTTTCATCAAATCGGAAGGCTATCTTTAAATGTACAAATTTATCGTAAATTCGCAGTACAAGAGCCGAACGAAAAATGATAGACAAATTAAATATTGTAAAACAACGTTTTGACGAAGTATCAGACCTGATAATTCAACCTGATATTATTTCAGATCAGAAGCGATATGTGCAATTGACCAAAGAGTATAGCGATCTTAAAGATCTTGTTGAGAAACGAGATCAGTATATAGAGCTTACCAATAACATTGAAGAAGCTGAGGAAATTATTGCTGATGGTAGCGATGCTGAAATGGTTGAAATGGCTAAGATGCAATTGGATGAGGCCAAAGAAGGCATCCCGCAATTAGAAGATGAAATCAAGGTAATGTTGATTCCGAAAGACCCTGAAGATGCTAAAGATGTAGTTGTAGAAATTCGCGCGGGAACTGGTGGAGATGAAGCAAGTATTTTTGCCGGAGATTTATTCCGAATGTACACAAAATATTGTGAATCAAGAGGTTGGAAAACTAATGTTATTGATTTAAGCGAAGGAACTAATGGTGGTTATAAGGAAATTCAGTTTGAAGTAAATGGAAAAGATGTGTATGGAACGCTAAAGTTCGAAGCTGGTGTGCATCGTGTTCAGCGTGTACCACAAACCGAAACACAAGGTAGGGTTCATACAAGTGCTGCTACCGTAATGGTATTGCCAGAAGCTGAAGATTTTGATGTCCAAATTGAGATGAAAGATGTACGTATTGATTTTTTCTGTTCTTCAGGTCCCGGTGGTCAATCGGTAAATACCACTTATTCAGCGGTACGATTAACACATATTCCGACAGGTTTGGTTGCACAATGTCAAGATCAAAAGTCACAACATAAAAATAAAGACAAAGCTTTTCGAGTTTTACGTTCGCGATTGTATGATTTAGAACTTGCCAAGAAACAAGAAGAAGATGCTGCAAAAAGAAATTCTCAAGTTAGCAGCGGAGACCGTTCAGCTAAAATTCGCACATATAACTATTCTCAAGGTAGGGTAACTGATCATCGAATCGGACTTACGCTTTACGACTTACAAAACATCATTAATGGTGATATTCAAAAAATTGTAGAAGAATTGAGGTTGGTAGAAAATACGGAGAAACTGAAAGAAGCGTCAGAGATTTTCTAAGATATTTAGCATGACGACAGAATTTTTAGTTCAGCAAATTCATAAAAAACAATCCTTTCTTTGTATTGGGTTGGATACTGACCTCGATAAAATTCCAAAGCACTTGTGCGATGAAGCGGATCCGATATTTGCATTTAATAAAGCAATTATTGATGCCACACATCATCTTTGTGTTGCTTACAAGCCCAACATTGCATTCTATGAAGCTTACGGAATTAAAGGATGGCAAGCATTAGAGAAAACGGTTAAATATTTAAACACAAATTATCCAGAAATTTTTACTATTGCTGATGCCAAACGTGGGGATATTGGAAATACCTCTACCAGATATGCTAAAGCATTCTTTGAAGATTTAGCTTTTGATTCTATCACTATTGCGCCTTACATGGGCAAAGATTCTGTAGAACCCTTTTTGGCTTTCAAAGATAGGCATACCATACTTTTGGCATTGACTTCAAATGAAGGCGCTTTTGATTTTCAAACTCAAAAAATTGAAGGTCAAGAAGAGTTGTATAAAACGGTTTTGAAGACTTCTCAAAACTATACAAATGCCGAACAATTGATGTATGTAGTAGGTGCAACGAAAGCCACCTATTTAGCTGAAATACGTGAATTGATACCTAATAATTTCTTGCTTGTGCCTGGTGTAGGTGCTCAAGGTGGAAGTTTGGAAGAAGTTTGTTCGTATGGAATGAACGAGCAAGTAGGTTTACTTGTCAATTCATCGCGAGGAATAATCTATGCCTCCAAAACAAAAAATTTTGCAATGGCAGCTGCCGAAAAAGCAAAGCAGCTTCAAATTCAAATGAGCAAAGAGTTAGCGAAATTTATAAAATAATTTAGACTAAATTTTCTAAGATCTTTTGCACTTTTTGAGCCTTTGACTCAAAAAACTCTACCAATTTCACATCATTAATGTTAGATGCTTTTTGCATAAAATTTTGGTATTGAAATTCCAAAAGATGAACGGTTTGACTACTGACTGTCATTGGGGTAACAGCTCCTACTTTACAATATTGATTTTCCATAGCTTATAAATAGTTCTTACAAATATACGGGCGAATCTCTTTTTTAGACGTGAGTAATCGTTGAATTTGATAAAAAATTAGTTCTATTGTTGATTTATTAACGATTTGTAATAGTAAGTTTTGCTGATGCCTCGATAATTGTGTTAAAAATTCTGTTAAAAGAATAATAAGTATCAAAAGTTTAATACATTGCATGTCACTTTAAAGGCTATTTAGGTACGTTCTATTGTTAGATTACACAACATACATTCATAAAGATTCAACAAATTGGGTAACCTTTGTTCATGGTGCTGGGGGTAGCTCATCAATTTGGTATAAGCAAGTACGCGAGTTTAGAAAACATTTTAATATACTACTTTTAGATTTGCGTGGTCATGGTAAATCAAAACCAAGCCTTAAAGATGCCTTTAATGATAGCTATACCTTTGATGTTATTACTAACGATATTTCAGAAGTAATTGAACACCTAGAAATTATAAAATCTCATTTTGTAGGTATTTCGCTCGGTACAATCTTAATTCGAAATTATGCTGAACGCTGGCCACACCGAGTAGAAAGTATGATTTTAGGGGGGGCAATATTAAAACTCAATTTAAGATCACAAGTGTTAATGCGATTAGGTATCATTTTTAAATCAATAGTCCCTTATTTGTGGTTGTATAAATTTTTTGCTTTTATAATAATGCCCAACAGCAATCATAAAGAATCTCGATTGCTTTTTGTTCGAGAAGCTAAGAAGTTATGTCAGAAAGAATTTATCAAATGGTTTAAGTTAACAGCCGAAATAAATCCTTTACTGCGCTTTTTTAGAGCCACAAATATTAAAATTCCAACCTTATATGTAATGGGAGGTGAAGATTATCTTTTTTTACCTGCTGTTAAGAAGGTAGTACAAAAACATGAAAATTCAAGCTTACTTTTAATTGAGCATTGTGGTCATGTAGTGAATGTAGAACAGCCTAAAATATTCAATAACTTAGTCATCAACTATATATCTGATATTAGTTGGGAATCGATTCTTGTTCAAAAAACCAGGAAGGAAGAAAAGTATCTGCTTTCGAGAGTATGAGACAAGATGTTAAAATAATGGTTGGTTTTAATATGAAATATTCTTAAGTTAAAAAGTTGATCACAAAAAAAAACCGATGCTCCCACCGGTTTTTAACTAACTAACTCAAAAAAATACTAACTCAAATTTGTAATGCTTTAATGAAAAGTATTAAAGCTGAATGTTTTTAATGTTCCTCAATTACAACGGGTAAAAATTTAAAATAGTATAAAAGGTTAATAAATAGTAGTAAGATTAATCTTGTAAAACAAAAACCTTTTTCAAAAGATCGGTAGTTCTAGAAGATACCTTCGTTCGAATCTCTTTTTCCTCAACCGCAATCATGGTATATACTCCGTTTAATGCTTCTTGGGTAACATAATCGGTCAGATCAGGATTGACATTGTTGGTTAACGGAATGCTGTTGTATTTATTTATCAAATTTTCCCATATTTTGTCTGCTCCAACTTTTTCAAAAGAATTTTTTATAACAGGGTTGAATTGTTTATAAAGCGCTGACTGAGTTGCCGTAGTAAGATACTGAGTTGCTGCTCTGTCGTTTCCTAATAAAATGGTTTTGGCATCGTTAAACGTAATACCCTTTACTGCATTAACGAAAATTGGCGATGCTTCGCTAACGGCATCTTCCGCTGCTCTATTTAAAACCTTAAGACCTTCATCTGCTAAGGATCCTAAGCCAATATCTCTTAGGGTCTTGTCAACTTTTTTTAATTCTTCAGGGAGCATGATTTTTACCAATTCATTTTTATAGAATCCATCTTGACTTGTCAATTTGCTAACTTGCTTACTTATTCCTTTATCTAAAGCTTCTCGAAGTCCTGATGCTATTTGGATATTCCCGATTTCTGAAGTTTGTTGTGGCAATTGATTGATAACTTGTTGCAGCTCTCCGCAGCCTAATAATTGAAATACAATAAAAAATGCCATTATTTTTTTCATACCAAATGATGTGTTTAAGACCAATGAATAATTCATTTAACTACATCTTAGAACGCAATAGCGATATGTAAAGTATTTGATGATTTATAAAATGAGCATAAATTTCAAAAAACTACTGTTTGGTTTAAGAGAAGATAACTGTCTTGTTATTATAAACCATGGTTTTGCTTTGTACATGTAATTTTACAGCTCTAGAAAGTACAATTTTTTCAAGATCTCTACCTTTAGATATAAAGTCTTTTATCGAATGACTATGCGAGACCGTTGTTACGTCTTGCTCTATAATTGGGCCTGCATCTAAAGCTTCAGTTACGTAGTGACTTGTGGCTCCAATAATTTTTACGCCTCGTTTAAAAGCAGCATGGTAGGGTTTAGCACCTGCAAAGGCTGGTAAAAAGGAGTGGTGTATATTAATTATTTTATTTGTATAATGATCTATTATTGTTGAGCTAACTATTTGCATATACCGGGCAAGAACAATAAAATCCACTTCCTTTTCTTTTAAAAGAGCAAGTTGTTTTTTTTCAGCAACTGTTTTAGATTCTTTAGTAACCGGAATATGATGAAATGGAATCTCAAATTGGTGTGCAATATCACTTAAATCAGGGTGATTACTTATAATAAAAGGAATAGTTACTTTTAGTTCTCCTGATTTATATCGGCTCAAAAGATCATATAAACAATGGTTATATTTTGATACAAAAAGAGCCATTTTCGGCATCATGTGATCCGCGTCAATACTCCATTTCATTTGGTAGGGTATAGAAAGAATATTTTCAAATTCTTTTTTAAAATTTAAAACAGAAAACTTCTGTGATTCGAAATCACTCTCTAATCGCATGAAGAAAATATTGGCTTGTTTGTCAACGTGTTGATCTAAATAGACCACATTGCCGTTGTGCGAGTGTATAAAACTGGTTACAGTACAAATAATTCCTAGTTGATCAGGGCAATTAATAAGAATTGTTAATTTCAACATCTTAATTTTAGAAATTCAAAATTAAGACATTCAAAACATCAAACTAGATAAAAAATGTGATTTGTATGAGAAAAGAATTTAATTGTAATTTTTGACAGAACGTTTACGCTAATCAATCAGAGGAAGTATTCGGTAATGTTCTTTTCCATTTTTTAAAAGCACTACCAAAACTTCTAATTTCACCTCTAAGTAGATGAAGGTATTCTTTCTCTTGAACTCCATCTTTTTCAAGGCCAGTACAATACGAATTTATATTCCGAATCATAATATTAATAAACCTTGCGTTGTTAATACGTTCGCCGTGTGATTCAGCGTACTCAGTTTGAGCAATTTTTTTCGAAATCAAAGTTGTGTCGGTCAAAAGACAACCTGCTATAATATCTCTGAGACTATTAGATTGATATAGTTTCAGTAAGTCTTTGTTGAATGAAACATACGACACAATATGTCTGCTTATTTCACACAGTTCAAGTGCTTTTTTATAAACCGGTGCAGTACCTAAATTTTCAGAAGACATTTTTCTTTATATAGCAATTAAAAGTATAAAGTTACGGTCAAATAAAGATATTTATCTTTGTATTCGATAGTAAATTTGTATTTTGGTTTAAAATAATTAATTAATTTAAATTTTTACCATTGAATGTTAAGATAGATAGTTTGAATTGGAAGATACTTGAAAGTCTTCAAGAAAATGCTCGTATTTCTTTTGCTGATATTGGTAGAAAAGTGGGACTAACACCACCAGCAGTTGCTGAACGTGTTAAAAAAATGGAGGATTTAGAAATTCTTGAAGGATATTCAGCTAGGGTCTCTCATGCAAAAACGGGACATCAATTGAAAGCTATTATAACGCTTCGCGCCTTTATGGGTAAGTTAAAACCATTCTTGGCAACGGTGATTAGTTTTAATGAGGTTATTAATTGTTATCGAATAACCGGGAATGAGAATATTGTTATGGAGGTGGTTTTGAAAGATCAGTTTCATTTAGAAAAATTTATTGATAAGCTAATTCAATTTGGTGAAACGCGAACACATATTATATTATCAAATGTTATTTCAAACGCGCCTATATTAAAGCATGATGTCTAGTGTTTCTTGATAAATAAGACGCTTAAAGTTGTGTTTTAAAAACGATAAGAAGATGAGATTAGAATTGTTTTTCCTCTTAATAATCACGTATTAAAATCGTGTGAATATTTGTACTTGAACAATTTAATTCTTTATTTTATTCCATGGAAATAGATAAAGTCAATGAATACGCTCAAATTGCCCTAGACAAGGTGATTTTCTTCTTGCCAAAAATAGTTTTGGCGGGTGTTATTCTCTGGATCGGATTTAAAGTCGTCAAAAAGCTTGTTGATTTGCTGGGTATTGCCCTAGAAAAATCTGGTTTTTCAGAAACTTTACGCCCATTTATAAAGTCGACGAGTGGAATAATCTTGAAGGGTGCTGTGCTTTTCGCAATTGCCACCGTAATTGGTGCAGATCTTACAGGTTTAGTTGCAATACTGGCAGCAGCGGGGTTTGCAATTGGTATGGCTTTGCAAGGCAGTTTAGGAAATTTTGCGTCTGGTATTCTGATTTTAACGCTCAAACCTTATAAAATTGGAGATTGGATTCAGCTTGATGATAAATTTGGCCGCGTGGAAGAAATAGGCATTTTTAGTACAGATGTTTTAACGCCCGGCAACAAGATTTTAATTATTCCAAATTCAATGATAACAGAATCTGTTGTAACCAACTATTCGGAAAGAGGTAAAATTCGTTTAGAATTAGAAGTTACAATGCCTTATGATGAAAGTTTTCCTAAGGTTAGACAGATCATAATTGATGCCTTACTTGAATTGCCTAATGTGGCCAAAGATCCGCTTCCAGATGTTGGTATTCAAACTTTTGATAGTCATAGTGTTCAGCTTTTGGTTCGACCCTATGTTGAACCTAATGAGTACTGGGGAGTTGTATTTGATTCTAATAGAGCAATAAAAAAAGCATTCAATGCAAATAACATCAAAGTTGCGTATTCTGAAGGTGTAGAAATGGGTGCCATTGGAGAATAATTCATAATAAATACAGTTCTTTAAAATACTATTGCCATTTTAATTTCGTAAATAGTATTGGCCTAAATTTTTTGGCTAGATTTTTGATGATTATTGTTCATATGAAAAAAACGGTACTATTTCTTTTTTTATTTATTTCACTTTGTACATCCGCACAGCAGATTACTTTAAAAAAAGGGGCTATTATTGATAACCTTTCAGTAAATGATTCCATTGCAGAAAGTTATGCGCTTTATCTACCTACCAATTTCGATGTAAGCAAACGTTGGCCCATTGTTTTTGCCTTTGATATGCAAGGGCGTGGTAAGCAAGTTGTCAGTATGTTTAGGCAAGCTGCTGAAGAACAAGGATATATTCTCGCTGCCTCAAATAATATACAAGATTCTTTATCGCTGTCAAAGAACATATTGATATCAAGTAGAATGCTTAATGCTATCTATGCCATATTACCTATCAAAAAAGATAGAAGTTATACGGCTGGGCATGGAAGCGGAGCAAGAATGGCATCGTTAGTGCCAACTTTTGTGAAAGAAATAAAGGGAGTAATTTCTTGTGGCTCTCCGGTTGCCAATGAAGAGGTATTAAGTAGTAAAAAAAGATTTCACTTTATAGGTGTAGTAGGTAATGAAGACTATAATTACACTTCCATGTTGAACTCTCAAAAAGTACTGAACAAATTAAAGTTTTCAAATCAGTTATTAGTATTTGAAGGGGGTCAGGAGTGGCCTGCATCAAGCTATTTGAGCAGAGCTATGGAGATTTTTACTTTAGCAGCAATGTCTAAGGGCATTGAAACCAAAGATCTTGATTTTGTGAATCGTAGTTACCAGCGCAATTTAGGTGAAGTAAGCTTGCTTTTATTAGCTAAAAAACCACTTTTGGCAAACAATCTTTTAGATGAAATAACGGGTATTTATAGAAATTATAAAAATATTGATTCGCTGAGTGAGAATGCAAAAACGCTACGGAGGACAAAATTATTCAAAGCTCAAAATCGAAGTCAAAATGCTGCATTTTTTAAGGAAAACTTTATTAAAGAAGATTATTCATATTTACTTGAAGAAGATGTTCTTACCTATAATTATAATAATTTAGGATGGTGGAAATATCAAATGGATGAGTTAACCAAGTACGAAAAAAGCGTCTCTATTTTTGAAAAGAAAATGGGAAGACGTTTAAAAAGTTATTTGAACGCGCTAATCGCTGATACAATCGATGCTATTAAAGCAAGTTCGCCAGTTGATGAAGAAGCTTTGACTTTTCTTTGGATGGTTAATACCATCACCGATGCTGAAAATCCAATTCCTTTTTTAAAGGTAATATCGAATAGTGCTCGAGTAGAAGATTACGGTACTGCACTTTTTTATCTTGAGGAACTATTGAAAAGTGGATATTCAAACAAAAAAGAGCTTTATGCACTTGATCACACTTCTATTTTACGTTTAACTCCAGAATTCAATGAAATCGTTGCGAAGTACTTGAAAGAAGCTCGTTATGAGTCTATAGAAGAGCAAGACTAGGGTTGGGCTATAAATCGTGGAACTTCGTTTAAATTCCAATCAATTACGAGACCGCCTGCGAGCGATTCTGTTATTTCTTTTCCGTACAGATATTCGCATAAATAGAGTGCAGCTTCAAAGCTTTTTGCTCCGCCGGCAGAAGTAATATACTTACCGTCATGCACAAACAAAACACTATCTTTTACGCTTAACTGCGGAAACTTTTTTTTATACGCTTCGATATCACTTGGAAAAGTTGTAGAACTTACATTATCTAGTAAACCTGCTTTTGCAAATACGAAAGCACCATCACAATGACTGGTCATGAATTTTGCTTCTTGATCAACTTTTTTGACAAAATTCAGCATGGTTATATCTTCTAAATCACTATCTAGGTGATGTTCTGCGCTCGGAACAACTAAAATATCAATTTGTGGAATCGAATCTTTCGTATAATCATAGTCAGGTAATATGCGAACTCCTTCGAAGGTGGTAATAGGGTCAAGCGTATTTGCAACCGTAAAGGTGTTCATTGCTTTAATATTTTTTCGATATTGGGTATGCTGAAAAATATCAAAAGGTGCTGTGAATTCGGTATTGTAGGTGCCGTTCATTACTAGAAAGGCTACGTTGTATCGATTAGGTTCTAAATTAGGTAATATTCTTTCTGCTTTAGATGTGATAGTCGCCTCTTTTTTACGTTCAGTACAAGAGATAAAGCTTAGTAATGCGATACAATATAAAAGGTTTTTCATGTGAATAAAGTTTAAACTTGTAAGGTACAATGTAAACCTAAAACTTAATACAGGTTAAATTGTATTTTTGTATCATAAAATATAAAAAATGAACATGGTATTACGGCTATCAATCATATTAATTTTGATTTGCTTTATAGGATGCAAACAAGATAAAAAATACCATGATGATATTTCTAAAAAGGTGCGGGTAAGTCAAGTAAAAGGACTTCAAGATATTTTGGATTTTCAAGCAGAAAAGAATGAAGAATTTAAAAACCCTGAGACATCACCTTTGCCCGATAGGTATCGAAAAGATTTTGAGCGTTTAGATTTTTTTCTTCCAGATACGAATTATGTAGTTCGAGCAAAATTTGTTCGCACGCCAAATGCAGTGCCTTTTCAAATGCCTACTACAACAGATCGAAAAACAACTGAAGTTGTTTATGCAATTGCCCATTTTAATCTAAATGGACAAAAACATCAATTAGAAGTGTATCAAAATAAAGAATTGATGCTTGACGAAGGGTATGAAGATTACTTATTTCTGCCTTTTACTGATTTAACAAACGATGAAGAAACGTATGGAGGCGGTAGATATATTGATTTAAAAATTCCTGCTGAAGATTTTATTATTATTGATTTCAATAGAGCGTACAATCCATCATGTGCATATAATAAAAAGTACTCTTGCCCAATAGTTCCCAAAGTAAATCATTTGAAAACTAAAGTTTTTGCGGGAGTTAAAGCATTTGACAAAGGGTACTAATTAAAAAACCTTGACTGTTAGGTCAAGGTTTTAATCTACTTAAAAACTATAATCAACTAATTTACTATCATCTTAAAAAGAGTAAATAGCGGCTAAGGCAAAAGATGATAAACTATCTGATGAAGCGCCATCGTCGTTGAGAAAACCACCCGTTAGGCTATCTAGTCTAAACTCGGGCTTGATGATTAAATTTTCAACGGTATAGCTGCCTGTTAATGTAAAAGCAGTTGCAGCATCACCAATTGCTTCACTACCATCTGTTACTTGAAAATATTCACCTCTTAAGCCAATCGCAAAACTATCAGAAGTGGTAATTTGAGGATATAGCGCAACCCCGTAAAAACCAGAGTCTGCAGCACCGTTCGTATCGTAAGCGGCATTTATTCCGAAGAAAAATTTATCAGACAAATCGAATCCTCCTGTGTAATCTATCTCAGTTCCTAATCCGCCATTTTCACCACTATCATAGTAGAAGTTTAAATATTGACCGTAAAAACCTAATTGCGCTCCAAAAGAATACTCGCCAGTAGCTGTAATGTCATTGGTGTCCCAAGGGTTCATAATGGCTAACATCAAACTAAAATCATCAGATAAAGAAAAATCAGCTTTAAGGCCCATGTGAGAAAAAGGTCCATTTGAGAATAAATAGGAAGTACTGTAATTGAAATTTGCTTGAGGGGCAATTACCTCATACCCTAAGAATGTATTGAAACGCCCCATGGTTAGGGTTGTTTTTTCAGAAACATTCCAGTACACATAAGCTTGATTCACGATACCATCTACGATATCATTACTAAAAGTTGCGCCAGCGCCTCGAGGCCCAACAACTAAGTCAAGTACTGCACCAACTTTACTACCCTCGTAACTTGCAATTAAGTTACCCATGCCAAGAGCAAAACCTGTTTGATTTGCAAATGCTGTTCCTGGGTCTGGCGTATTGGTTAATAAAATTTCGTTGCCATCAGCATCTAAACCAAAAGTTGGAGAACCTGAAAAATTGGTTCTATAGTAGCCATCTACACTACCACTAAATTTTAATTTTGGTTCTGATGCTTCTTCATCTTGTGCAAATGTGCTAGTGATTGAAAATAGCATTAGGCTTATTATGAAAATATTTTTTACGAAATTTGTTTTTGTAATCTTGTTCATCATATTAAATTTTTAGTTTCCTCAGAGGGAGATTAAGATTTTGAGAATTCTGCTTTTACGCAGATAGATTTGAATTTTGAATGGATTATAAAACGGAGCGTTCTGCAAAACGCTCCGTTTGCTTTTACTTTAAATTAGTCGTTTGTAAAGTCAGGGTATGCATCCATACCGTGTTCATGAAGGTCGAGGCCTTCAATTTCTTCTTCTTTTGATACTCGAATGCCTACGGTAGCTTTTAATGCGCCTATAATAATTCCAGAAGTAACTATACAGAAAACACCAATGATTAAGACTCCGTATAATTGCGTCATGAATTGACCACCACCAGCCATTGAGCCAAAGATGCCTACTGCTAGCGTACCCCAGATACCACATATGAGGTGAACTGCAACTGCACCAACTGGGTCATCTAGTTTTAATTTATCAACCAGAGCAACACCAAGTACAATAATAAGACCTGCAATTAAACCAATAATTATAGCTTCATTTGGTGACATTAAATCTGCACCTGCCGTTATTCCTACTAATCCACCTAAGATTCCGTTAAGGAACATGGTGAGGTCAAGGTTTTTATAAAGCACAAAAGATAAAACCATAGCAGCTACACCACCTGCTGCTGCAGATAAACACGTGGTAACCAATACCAACGATGTTAATTCAGGATCGGCAGATAAAACAGAACCTCCGTTAAAACCAAACCAGCCTAACCATAAGATTAAGACCCCAGCAGTTGCTAAAGGAATACTATGGCCTGGTATTGCTTTTGGCTTACCATCTTCACCAAATTTTCCTATTCGAGAACCTAATAAAGCAATAGCTACTAAAGCAGCCCATCCTCCGACAGAGTGAACTAAGGTAGAACCTGCAAAATCATAAAATCCCCATGAATCAAGAAAACCTCCACCCCATTTCCAGGCACCGACAATAGGGTAGACAAGGCCTACATAAAGAACTGTAAATATCATGAAAGCACCTATTTTCATACGTTCTGCAACAGCACCTGAAACTATAGTTGCCGCGGTTGCTGCAAACATGCCTTGAAATAAGAAATCAGTCCACCAGGTGTATCCACCGTCAGCGTATTCGGGGGTCATTCCATTTTCTGGTGCGCTAATTCCAAAGCTATCCATTGAAAATTGAAAAATTCCTGCTGATCCTTCTTCAAAACCCGGGTACATCATATTAAATCCCCATGCATAGTAAAGTAGTAAACCAACAGTAATGATAAATATATTTTTAAATAATATGTTAATTGTATTTTTTGATCTGGTTAAACCAATTTCTAAAAAGGCAAAACCGGTATGCATGAAGAATACCAATGCGGTAGCCAACATCATCCATACATTATTGGCTGTAAATAATCCTGAGTCCATTTGTTTAAAAGTTTAGTGGGTTGTGTTTTAGTTAATTCCTGCTTGACCGCTTTCTTTGGTTCGAATTCTATAAGCCTCTTTGACTTCTGAAACGAAAATTTTACCATCTCCTACATTACCTGTATAAGCGGACTCTAAAATGGTATTTACCGTTTTTTCTAAAAATTCATTTGATACTACTATAGATAGATAGCGTCTTTGAATGTCAGTTGTACTATAAGATATGCCTCGGTAGACATGCCCTTGTTTTTCATTTCCAACCCCGGTTACATCCCAGTAGCTGAAGAAATTGACTTCGATTCCGTGTAAGGCTTTTTTGACCTCGTCGAATTTCGATTTTCTAATGATTGCTTCGATTTGTTTCATGATAATTTTATTAGTTGATGCGTCAAATGTATGTTAAAAAATTTAACACCCTCTAAAATTATAGGGGTATGGTTTAATTTTTATTCATTTAGTAATTTTACCCCCAAAAATTTATGGGTATAGCTATTTAGACTTAAATATTTTAATGTTTTGTTTGATTCTAAAGATGAAATCTTTAAAAAACTGAGTTAAAGAAGATATTTGGGTTGTTTTTCTATGAATTGTTTAAAAAATCACACAAAAAATGATTTTTTACAAAAAAAATAAAAATAAAGAGAATACAGTTATATTTATAACAATTTTGATAACCAGAGACCCAGAGCTATGGCAATAACACCAAATACAATACTGGCGATTAAATAAATAGAAAAATGCATGAGTTCACCTGCACGAAGTAGCGAATGTTTTTCAAATGCGAATGTAGAGAATGTAGTAAAGCCTCCGCAAAAACCTGTTGATAAAAGTAAAGTTTGATTTTGCGTTAAGAAATTGCTCTTCAGCGAAAGACCTAAAACAATACCAATAAGCAAACAGCCTATTATATTGACTAGAAAAGTACCTAAAAAAAAGTGTTGGAAATAGGTATTGAAGTTTTTAGAAATTAGATAGCGCAACAGGCTTCCGATTCCTCCTCCAAAAAACACCAATAGCATTTGCTTCATACCCAAAGGTATAAAACTATACTGCTTTCTTGTACTTAGAAGATATTAAATCTATAGGATAGATTTGCGACGATGAAGATTCAGTATTAGCTACAGAAGATTTTTTTGACTTTTGATTTGAGCCTCTAAGACTGAAAATCATCATTACAGCATTTACACCGATAACAATAAATAGGATAGTAAAAAAAGATGTCATTGTTTGCCCCTTATAGATAGCTAACGCAAAATTACGTTGTTTGGTATAAAATACGGGTCAAAAGGTAATTTAGTCTTCTAAAAATGTAAGTTTTATCGTATAGATAATTTAAATGTTAATTTTTGAGTAGATGTTTAATAATGAATAAAAATATTAAGAAGATTGCAAATGCAGCGGCTACCCATTTGACTCCTTTATAATTTTGTACATGTGATTTTTTATCTTTTTTGTATGAAAAGATGATGATGATGACAAAACTGATCGCAAAAAGTGCTGCAAAAATTAATTGACCCGTGCTGAACATATTTTTACTTTTACGCAAAGCTAACTTAAAAACGAATATTTATGCAAGATAAAATCAAAGCAGTAGCCTTATTTCATTCCTCATTCGGACTCGGATTTTCAGAAACACAACAAGCAGACCTCGGGGAAAGTAAAAACTTGTTGCGTTTTAACCTTATGGACGAGGAAAATAAGGAATACCTCGAAGCAGCAACGAACAATGACATGATTGAGGTAGCCGACGCGCTAGGTGATATGCTCTATATTTTGTGCGGCACCATTATAGAACATGGTATGCAAGATAAAATTGAGGAAGTATTTAACGAAATACAACGAAGTAATATGAGCAAACTAGGCGCCGACGGGAAACCAATTTATAGAGGAGATGGTAAAGTGCTAAAAGGGCCTAATTATTTCAAACCAAAAATTAAGGAGATTTTAGAATCTTAGCGTATCATTCGATTTTAAAATCTAAAGTGCTTCGAATTCCCTTTTTTTATTTGCAAACCATTCTTGCATAGCACCAGGTTTTTGCATCAGTTCTTTCATTGCGCTCATTGCTTTCATATGGGCTTCGTCTCCTTTTTGAAACATTTCCATACCATGTTTTTTGCTAATTTCAGCCATTGCTTTAAAAGTTTCGGCATGAAATTCTAAATCGCAGGCGCCACCTAATTGGTTACAAGTCATTGTTTTCATAAAAGATATATTGAAGTATTCATAATATAATAAAAACGCATAACGTTGCATTAAAAAATTACAACTTAATTCGCCAACCAAAAGGGTCATCAACACGATTATATTGAATGTCAGTTATACGTTTTTTGAACATACTAGCGTAACTATCATTAAGTTCGGGTAAATCGTAATCAATAGCTCTAAACCCAAAAGTAGCAATGGGTGATATTACTGCAGCGGTACCAGCACCAAACATTTCTTTTAAGCTTCCGTTTTTTGCAGCTGCAACCACTTCGGTAACTGTTAAGGTTCTTTCTTCAGTTTTTATTCCTTCTGCTGCGGCAATTTCAAGCACACTTTTTCTGGTGATCCCATCTAAAATTCGATCACTTGTTGGGCCCGTAATTAGCGTATTGCCAATGCGTACAAAGATATTCATTGCACCTGCCTCTTCAATGTTTTCATGGGTATTGTCATCCGTCCAAATAACTTGGTTATAGCCTTTTTTTAAGGCCAACTGCGTAGGATGAAACTGACCAGCATAGTTGCCACCTGTTTTTGCGTAACCAACGCCGCCATTAGCTGAGCGTGAATAGGTTTCTTCTATGAGTACTTTTACTTTACCAGAAAAATAAGGTCCGGAAGGTGCTAAACAAATTAAAAATTTATACGCATCAGCTGGTGAAGCGTGAAAGCCTTTTCCTGAGGCAAACATGAAGGGTCGAATATACATGGCGCTACCAGCAACTTGAGGTATCCATTTTTCCTCTAATTGTAAGAGTGTTTTTAGGCCATCTATAAAATATGCTTGCGGTAATTCAGGCATTGACATTCTGCTTGCTGAAATATTTAATCGTTTATGGTTGTCAAAAGGTCTAAAAAGAAAAATATCATCGTTCGTATCTTTATATGCCTTCATTCCTTCGAAAATTGTTTGTCCGTAATGAAAAACCTTGGCAGAAGGCTCTAAGCTTAAAGGCCCATAGGGTATAATTTTTGGCGCTTCCCAAGCACCATTGGCATAATCACAAACAAGCATATGATCAGAGAAAACACTTCCAAAAGCTAGATTGTCAAAATCAACTTGGTCAATTTTAGAAGTTTTGGCCTTTTCAATGGTAATAGATGTTTTTATGGCACTTTCCATTTAAATTCGATTTTAAAGAATAAAATTAATGAAATATCCCAATTTAGGCTTTTTTTTTCGTCAAAAATGACCAATTTTGCAATAGACTTAAAAAAAAGGATAATATGATACGATTTAACACTTTACTTGTATTTTTCTTAGTAACTGGAGCCATTTTGGCACAAGATCCGAATTTGGTTGAACCTAAGGAGCCATTTGATATAGCAGATATGGTATCATTTGGTGATCAAATTGATGAAAATAACTCTATTAGCGCTATAGAAATGTCAAAGAAATATGCAAATATGGCTGTAGCTGATACAGTACAGACTAAATTTTCGGCCACGGTTACATCAGTTTGTAAATCAAAAGGATGTTGGATGAAGCTAAAGATGAATGATGGTCAAGAAACTATGGTGCGTTTTAAAGATTACGGTTTTTTTATGCCCATGGATATTGAAGGCAAAGAGGTTATTGTCAACGGACTAGCTTTCGTTGAAGAAATGAGCGTTGAAGATCAAAGGCACTATGCCAAAGATGGAGGCCAATCGGAAGACGAAATAGCAAAAATTACAACAGTTAAAAAATCATTTGGTTTTGAAGCTGATGCTGTTCTTTTAAAGGAATAATTTGCAACGAAAAATTATTACCACCGCTGACGGTTCTAAAACAATTCATATCGTTGATTGGGATGAACAATACCATTCGAAACACGGCGCCATTCAAGAGGCCTATCATGTATTTATAAAATCAGGATTATCACTTTTCAAGAATAGTTCAATAGCTATTTTAGAAATAGGTTTCGGTACAGGACTTAACGCTTTGATTACATTAATAGAGGCTAAAAAGTATAGTTTGAGTATCGATTATACAGGTGTAGAAGCTTACCCAGTAACTACTCAAGAACTACATGAACTAAATTACATTTCTGAATTAGATGCCGTTTCATTTTTTGAATATTTCAACCAAATGCATTTATGTGAATGGGAAAATAGATCGGTGATAACCGATTATTTTTCGCTGCAAAAGCAACAAAAAGATTTTTTAAAAATTGAAAATCGAGATGAATTTCACTTAATATATTTTGATGCCTTTGGAGCAAGAGTTCAACCAGAATTATGGACAGAAGCTGTTTTTTCTAAAATGTACGACGCACTAAAAGTAGCTGGTGTTTTGGTTACATATGCAGCAAAAGGAAGTGTTCGAAGGGCGCTGAAAACTGTTGGTTTTAGGGTTGAGCGCTTACCTGGTCCGCCTGGAAAAAGAGAAATGCTTAGAGCAACAAAAATCGAATAGTGTTAAATCAAAATTAAATCTGATTTACGCTTGAGTTAAATAAAATACCTTTACTTCATGAAGATTTTGATAACGGGTGCAACAGGTTTAGTAGGTAGCGAGATTGTTCGATTATGTCGAGAACGAAACCTACCCGTTAATTATTTGACCACAAGTAAAAGTAAAATAGTTTCCAAGGAAGGTTTTAATGGGTTTTATTGGGATCCACGTGAAAGCGAAATTGATTTGAACTGTTTCGATGGTGTAACGGCAATTATTAATTTAGCCGGAGCTTCAATCTCTAAAAGGTGGACGCCGATATATAAAAAAGAAATTCTTTTAAGTCGTGTTCACTCGCTTCGGACACTATATTCTGCATTAAAAAAAATTGATATTTCTACAATTTCCTCTTTTGTTTCGGCTTCTGCTATTGGTATTTACCCTAGTTCTTTATCCAATTTTTATAATGAGGATAATCAAATGATAGATGATAGTTTTCTAGGCGAAATTGTGGAACAATGGGAAAGGGAAATAGATCAATTTAAATGCTTTGACATAAATCTAGCAAAAATTAGAATAGGGCTTGTAATGTCAGAAAAGGGTGGTGCCTTACCCGAAATGGCCAAACCTATTCAAAATTATGTGGGTGCAGCTTTTGGTAGCGGCTTACAATGGCAATCATGGATTCATATAAATGACTTAGCAAGTATGTTTCTTTTTGTCTTAGAACATCAAATGCAAGGTATATTTAATGGGGTGAGCCCGAACCCAGTTAGTAACTCAAAATTGGTAAAAGAGATTGCTAGGGTATTAAAAAAACCTTTGTTTTTACCCAAGGTTCCAGAGATAATCATGAAAGCAATTCTAGGTGAAATGGCTTACCTCTTGTTTGCCAGTCAACGTGTAAGTAGTAAGAAAATTGAAAAAGAAGGTTTTATTTTCAAACATTCGAATATTGGTAGTGCATTAGAAAGCATCTACCTAAAATAAAACTCTTCGATTGCTAGCTCTTCTTAGCAGCACCTTTAAAATACATAGATTTAAAAACATTGGTTTGATTTACGAACTGCGAAAGCAAAAGTTGATTTTGATTTCATTTCAGACTACAATCATCGAGTTCTAACAATCATCATCTATCTTTTTTAATGACATTTTGACATTTTTAAAGAATTGGCAGTACTTTTGCCACCTGAAAAACGATGATAAAATAATAGTTACCAATGAGTGAAAAAGATAAATCTGAAGAATTGGAAAATATTCTTTCTGATATGGAAGATAGCATTGAAGAAAATACCGAAGAAAAACTTGAAGTTGATGAAGTTGACGCCGAGCTAGAAGACGAACTAACGGTAGAAGAAAAACTAGAGCAGGAGCTAGGTAAAGAAAAGGATAAATTTTTGCGACTTTTTGCCGAATTTGAGAACTATAAAAGGCGAACCTCTAAAGAGCGAATGGAGCTTTTTAAAACTGCAGGTCAAGAAGTTATAGTTTCCTTATTGCCCGTTATTGACGATTTTGATAGAGCTTTAAAAGAACTTGGCAAATCAGACGAAAAAGAATTGTTTAAAGGCATTGAGCTTATTAGTAATAAGTTTAGAGAAACTCTTAAAAACAAAGGGCTTGAAGAAATGAAGGTTGTACAAGGTGATGCTTTTGATGCTGAGGTTCATGATGCAATTACTCAAATACCTGCACCTAGTAAAAAGTTAAAAGGTAAGATCGTTGATGTCATTGAAAAAGGCTTTAAGTTAGGAGATAAAATTATTCGGCATCCTAAAGTTGTTGTTGGAAATTAAGTAAGAAGCATGAAGCAAGATTATTACGAGATTTTAGGAGTTGGCAAAAATGCCAGCGCTGCAGAGATAAAAAAGGCGTATCGCAAAAAAGCGGTTCAATACCATCCTGACAAAAATCCGGGTGACGCAAAAGCTGAAGAGAATTTTAAAAAAGCTGCTGAGGCTTATGAGGTTTTGAGTGATGCTGATAAAAAAGCACGTTATGATCAATTTGGTCATGCTGCTTTTGAAGGCGGCGGCGGTGGATTTGGCAGCGGCGGAATGAACATGGATGATATTTTCAGCCAATTTGGCGATATCTTCGGAGGAGCTTTTGGTGGTAGCGGTGGTTTTAGTGGTTTTGGAGGAGGTGGCGGTCAACGTCGTGTCAAAGGAAGTAACCTAAGAATTCGCGTAAAGCTAAGTTTAGAAGAAGTTGCTAATGGTGTTGAGAAAAAAGTAAAAGTTCGAAGAAAAGTTCAGGCTGACGGGGTAACTTATAAAACTTGTAGCACTTGTGGTGGTCGAGGTCAAGTAACCAAAATAACTAATACAATATTGGGTCGCATGCAAACTGCAGCAGCTTGCAACGCTTGTGGGGGTAGTGGGCAAATTATTGATAAACGACCAAGTGATGCTGACGGTCAAGGATTAAAAGCTACAGAAGAAACGGTTTCAATCAATATTCCAGCTGGGGTTGAAGAAGGAATGCAGTTGAAAGTTCCTAGTAAAGGAAATGAAGCACCAGGAAATGGAGTGCCAGGCGATTTGTTGGTTGCAATTGAAACATTGGATCATGAAACCCTAAAACGAGAAGGCGATAATTTACACTACGATTTATATATTAGTATTTCTGATGCGATATTGGGAACTTCAAAAGAAATTGACTCGGTGGGTGGTAAAGTTCGTATTAAGTTAGAATCCGGCATTCAGTCAGGTAAAATTCTGCGATTACGTGGCAAAGGTATTTCAAGTTTAAACGGTTATGGAAGTGGTGATTTATTAGTTCATGTTAATGTTTGGACGCCGAAAGAGCTAAATAAAGAACAAAAAGAGTTTTTTGAGCGCATGAAGGGTAATGAAAATTTCGAACCCAAACCTGAGAAATCTGATAAATCTTTCTTTGAAAAAGTTAAAGATATGTTCTCTTAATTTTTATTGAAGGGCATTTAAATAAAAAACGTATATTTGACTTAGTGTTGGGAAACCGATACTAATTTTCTTTTTCATAGCAATTTTTTTCCCATCCTTGATTTTTCAAGGGTGGGTTTTGTTTTTTAGTAGTATAGTACATGATTTTTACTTAAATCTGTCATAAATGGAAATCCTTTATTAAGGGTTTATATATCTTTGATAAAATTGCTTGCATGAACAATATTTTGGTCACAAAGGAAGTAACCAAACAATTTGGCCAATACACCGCCCTGAACAAGGTATCCATAGAAATTCCGAAAAATAGTATTTATGGTTTATTGGGACCAAATGGAGCTGGAAAAACAACACTCATACGTATAATCAATCAAATTACATTTCCGGACAGCGGAGAAGTATTTTTTGATGGAGAATCTTTAAAACCACATCATATTTCAATGATAGGATATTTGCCTGAAGAAAGAGGCTTATATAAGAGTATGAAAGTAGGTGAGCAAGCTTTGTACTTAGCTCAGTTAAAAGGCTTAAGCAAATCAGATGCAAAAGAGCGCTTAAAATATTGGTTCGATCGACTTGATATGGGTGATTGGTGGGGTAAGAAGGTGCAAGAGCTCTCTAAAGGAATGGCACAGAAAGTACAATTTATTGTTACTGTTTTACATCGACCGAAACTATTAATTTTTGATGAACCCTTTAGCGGTTTTGATCCTATAAATGCCAACATTATTAAGGATGAAATATTGGAATTAAGTAATTCGGGTACTTCCATTATTTTTTCTACCCATAGAATGGAGTCCGTAGAAGAGCTTTGTGATCATATCGCTTTAATTCACCAATCGGAAAAGATTCTAGATGGCAAATTATCAGATATTAAAAAAACATACAAACAGAATATTTTTGATGTGGGATTAGAAGTTGCAGAAGGTGATGTGATATTACGGCAACTTCGAGACCAGTTTCAAATATCTTCTGCCAGCTATGATTCACAAGAAAAACTTCTGAATTTTAAAATTCAGCTACCATCGAATGATTCGCATCAAGTGCTTAGCCACCTGTCGAGCAAGGGCAATGTGTATCAGTTTCTAGAAATGGTACCCTCAGCGAACGAAATCTTTATACAAACCATACAAGATAAAGACGCTCATGAATAAATTGCCGCTGATTATAAAGCGAGAATATCTAGCCAAAGTACGAAACAAGTCTTTTGTTATTATGACTTTTTTGAGCCCTATTCTTATGGTTGGTATGGTTGTATTAATTGCATATCTCGCAAAATTGAATGATAATGAAAAACGCGTTATAGCAGTATTGAATGAAAGTGATTATTTTTCTAAAGATTTCTCTTCAATGGAAAGTACGGGTTATATTCAGTTTAGAGATATCGATTTGAATGCAGCCAAAGACTCCACCACTAATTTGGGTTTATATGGGTTGTTATATATTCCAAATGAAAGCGACTTAGAAAAGGTTGCAAATCAATCGTACTTTTATTCAAAAGAAGCTGCTAGTACATCTGTTTTAGGCGGTTTAGAATCAATTTTTCAAGAACGATTAAGACAAGAAAAACTGCTAACCTTAGGTGTTTCTTCAAAAGAGTTTGCGCAATTAGGTGATAGATACGAAATAAAAACATCAACCTTTTCAGGACAAGAAAACTTAAAAGGAATCAACGAACTTAAAGTAGCAATAGGTGGTGCATTTGGATATCTGATTATGATGTTCATAATTATTTATGGAAGTTTTGTAATGCGCAGCGTAATAGAGGAAAAAACGAGTAGAATAATAGAGGTTATTATTTCTTCAGTAAAGCCGTTTCAGTTAATGATGGGCAAGATTATTGGAACTTCTTTAGCAGGAGTTACTCAATTCTCAATTTGGATCATATCTGGTGGTTTGTTATTGTTGATTGCAATGATTTTCTTTGATATTGAGCCGGGGTCTTTAAATGCAAGTCCTAGTATCGTTTCTGGTATTGATGGTAATGCGAGCAGTCCTATACCTTCAACCGATATGGTTTTGAAATATGCAAAAGAAGTTTATGACTTTCCCTGGATTATGTTGATATCATTTTTTCTCATATATTTTGTTTTAGGCTATCTTATTTATAGTTCAATATATGCCGCCATTGGTGCTGCTGTTGATAACGAAACTGATACGCAGCAATTTGTAATTCCAACCATTTTACCGCTTATGCTTGCGATTTATGTTGGTTTCTTTTCCGTGATCAGCAACCCTAATGGCCCCATTGCGGTAGGTTTTTCTCTTTTTCCTTTAACATCGCCTATAGTTATGCTGATGCGCTTACCCAATGGTATTGGCGAAGGGGGCGTGCCCATTTGGCAAGTTATTACTTCAATTCTATTATTAATAAGTACTTTTATTGGTATTGTATGGTTAGCTGCTAAAATATATCGAGTCGGCATTTTGATGTATGGCAAAAAGGCAAGCTATAAAGAACTTCTTAAATGGTTGAGATACTAAGATGGAAAAATTAGATAATATTCTTCAAGGTTTAAAAGACTTTTTGTCGTTCAAAATTATTCCTTGGGGTGATGTAAATATTACAGTAGGTACTTTATTGACCATTGTGGTTGCCATATTTTTGGTTACCTACATTCTTAGATTCGTTCATCGGCTGGTAACCGCAAAGTTACCAGAGGAAGATAAAAATAAGTTTATAAGCATTTTCGGATTCTTAAAGTATCTTTTTTACATTTTAGTGGTGGTTACAATTTTACATTCTTCGGGTGTAAACCTAACCGTATTACTGACTGCTTCAGCCGCATTATTTGTTGGTCTTGGTTTCGCCCTGCAATACTTATTTCAAGATATTATTTCTGGTATATTGATCATATTAGATCAATCATTACATGTGGGTGATATTATAGAGGTTGAAGGCAAGGTTGGCCGAGTTTTTGAAATGCGACTGAGAACGACAAGAGCCTTAACACGTGATGATAAGGTATTGGTGATTCCGAATCATAAGTTTTTAACAGATAGTATTTATAACTATACTCAAAATCATAAAACAACGAGAGAGGCCATTAAAATTGGAGTCGCTTATGGTAGTGATGTTGATTTGGTAACCTATCTCTTACTTGAAGTTTCTAATGAGCAAAGAAGTGTTCTGAAAAGCCCAAAACCTTTTGTTCTTTTTGAAGATTTTGGCGATTCTGCCTTACTCTTTTCTTTGAACTATTACATTACAGATAGTTTTAGCGATCCAAAATCAAAAAGTGAAATGCGATATAAGATTGATGCAAAATTCAGGGAAAATAATATCTCTATTCCTTTTCCGCAAAGAGATGTACATCTTCGTCAAAATTAGCCAAACCCTAAACACTAAGCCATAATAGATTCCGTTACACCTATATGAAGCAATATTGTTTTTGCTGTTTATTACTGTTCTTGTTTGGTCATTATGGGCTTTCACAAACTCCTGATGTTTTTCGATTAGAGTATATGCTAATGCCAGAAAATAATGCCGAAGTTCAATTGTCAAGAATTAAATTAGTTGCTAATGTTCCTATCAAAGTAAAAGATAGTAATAACATCATAATTGGTGCTGAGTATAATAGAATCGCATATGATTTAAAAAGAGATGTTACATTTGATAATGCAGGTCTTAGCCTGTTTCACGTGCTTGATATAAATTTTGCATACGTCTACAAGCATAATGAAGACTGGCGATTTATTGGTGTATTGACACCTCGATTGGCATCAACGTTTACCAACCCACTTGAGAATGGTGATTTCGGAATTAATATTACTATTGGTGCTTTTAGAGATCGACAAAAAATTGAAAAACCAACTCGTTTGGTCTTGGGTATAGCCTATAACTCTTCTGTGATTTATAGAATTCCCTTGCCTTTTGTATATTTTGAAAAGCGATTTCGCCCGAAGTGGTCTTATGTTTTAGGTGCACCGAAGACGGGTTTGAAATTTCATCCGAATGGAAAACATACTATACAATCTGAATTTATATTAGATGGTTATTTTGTTAATCTTCAAAATAACGTCTTGGTTTCAGATACCGGTCTTGCTTCTTCTATTTCATCTTCTGCAGCATTGATTACCTTTGGGTATCAATATAATATTACAAAAGTAATGGCGGTATATGCATATGCGGGGCACACATTATTTAATAATGGAGTGTTGCGTGATAACGATAGAAACGATATTTTCACATTAAATGATCAATCAAGTTTCTATTTTAGAACTGGTTTTAGAATAGGAATTTAATAGTTCATAAGTTAGGCTTAAAACAGGTTTTCCAAGGTAAGAAAATATAAAAAAGAAGTAGAATATGTCAAAAATTTTAGTAATCGAAGATGAGGCTGCGATTCGTAGAGTATTAGTTAAAATTCTCTCTGAAGAGAGTGATACGTATCAATTAGAAGAAGCGGAAGATGGCTTGAAAGGCATAGAGGCGGTTAAGAATAACGATTATGACTTAGTGCTTTGTGATATCAAAATGCCTAAAATGGATGGGGTGGAAGTGCTAGAAGCTGCTAGGAAAATTAAACCTGAAATTCCGTTTATAATGATTTCTGGTCATGGCGATTTAGAAACCGCAGTTGGCACTATGAGGGCAGGTGCCTTTGATTATATCTCAAAACCACCAGATTTAAACCGATTGTTAACGACAGTTCGCAACGCTTTAGATCGTAAAGAATTAGTTGTTGAGAATAAAATCTTAAAGAAAAAAGTAAGTAAAAATTATGAGATGGTAGGGGAGAGTCCCGAAATTGATGCCATAAAAAATATGATTGAAAAAGTAGCACCGACAGATGCAAGAGTGCTAATAACGGGGTCAAACGGAACAGGAAAAGAACTAGTGGCGCATTGGGTGCATGAAAAGAGCCCTCGAAGCAGCGCTCCTTTTATTGAAGTAAATTGTGCTGCAATTCCTTCTGAGCTTATTGAAAGTGAATTATTTGGTCACGTGAAAGGAGCTTTTACATCTGCTGTAAAAGACAGAGCTGGTAAATTTGAGGCAGCCAACAAGGGTACGATTTTTTTAGATGAAATTGGCGACATGAGTCTTTCTGCACAAGCTAAGGTGTTGCGAGCTTTACAAGAAAGCAAAATATCGAGAGTAGGTTCCGATAAGGATATTAAGGTTGATGTGCGAGTGGTGGCAGCAACAAATAAAAATTTGAAGAAAGAAATTGCAGACGGTAAATTTCGAGAAGATTTGTATCATAGGTTAGCGGTAATATTAATCAAAGTACCTGCCTTGAATGATAGGCGCGATGATATTCCTATTCTTATAAATCACTTTGCTAATAAGATAGCTGGGGAACAAGGTATTGCAAAAAAAACCTTTTCTGATAAGGCAATTATATTGCTCAAAGCTTACGATTGGACCGGCAATATTCGTGAGCTAAGAAATGTTGTCGAGCGATTAATCATTTTAGGTGGTAAAGAGGTTACCGAAGAAGATGTGAAATTGTTTGCAAGTAAATAATTAAGTTCATCATTCAATTCTATTGCAGCTAGTTTATTAGAACTTTTGGTTGCTAGAACATATTATTTTGTAGCTGAAGAAGAACAATTTCCCATTCTTTCAAGGGCTTTAGCAGTAATTTCTTTTGTTTTAAAATTATAGTACTTTTTAGCTTCTGATAAATTATTTTTTAAGAGCTCTTGCTCGCAATGTTCAAATATTCGATCAGCAAATGCTTTTGCATCTGAACATTTCAATGAATCTACTGCTGAATTAAGTGATGCTTCATATTTTAATAGCGAAGTATCAATTTTCTTGTGCAATTCAATTTTTTCAAAATTCGAAGTGGTCACCTTTTTTTGAAATTCAACACTTGTATTCATTACATACTCTTTTGATGATATCATAGTGTCATGTGTTTCGTGCTGCGAAAGTGACTTTAAAGCATCAATAGTATGCTGAAGCGCTTCTTGAAGTAAAATTCTAGAACCGTTTAATGAAGTAGCACGGGTAGCTGCTCTTAAATTTGATAAACTTTCTTTGATATTTACCGCTGCATCAGCACAACCACAATCGTCAAGCTTACCAGTAGTTGCTTGAATAGTATTAATAGCCTTATAAGTAAAAAATTTAGATTTATTAAGATTGTTATTTGCTAAGGCTTTTTCAGTTTGCGTTTTAACAAAACCAAAATTAGAACCTGCATAGTTGCAAGCATCGCTTGCAGTAAAAGAGGAGAATAGACTAAATGCTAAAATAGATAGTAATAAGCAAAATGTCTTCATAAGGTAGGTTTAGTTGTAATATTTGGGTGTATTACAATGGTAAAATTACCTATTAAAAGGGGGGTAAACCTATTTTTTTCGATGCAGAGTCCTGTTTTTAGGATGAATAGTTGAAGTGCCTATAAACTATGATTAAAGGGCATTTTTTTTAACATTACAAACCATTCATCGATAAAAACTTTTATCTTTTAGGCATGAATAATATAGATCAAAACCAGTTTAAAGTATCAAAGACGATAAAATTATCAGATTGTGTTAGTAGTACAAATTTAGGTTCGACCAATAAAGAACTAAAAAAATATTTAGAGCTGATTCGAGAAGATCTTGGAGATTTTCAAAATACTTTATACGCCCATGGAAAATATAGCGTGCTAATTTGTATTCAAGGGATGGATACTGCGGGCAAGGATAGTCTTATTCGAGAAGTTTTTAAAGACTTCAATGTCAGAGGTATTGTGGTACATAGTTTTAAGGTGCCAACAGAACTTGAATTGCAGCATGATTATTTATGGCGGCATTATATTGCTTTACCAGCAAAAGGCAAGTTTGGTGTATTTAATCGAACACATTATGAGAATGTTTTGGTAACCAGGGTGCATCCTGAATATATTTTGGGTGAACACATTCCAGAAATTCATAAGGTATCAGATATCAATCAAGATTTTTGGGATAAAAGATTCGAGCAAATCAATAATTTTGAAAAACATATCGCTGAAAATGGCACCTTGATTTTTAAATTTTTTCTTCATTTATCCAAAGAAGAACAGCGACTTCGATTATTGCGAAGATTGAGATTACCAGAAAAGAACTGGAAATTTTCTCCTGGTGATTTAAAAGAGCGTAAACTTTGGGATGCCTATCAAAATTGTTATGAAGAAGCTATAAATAAAACCTCAAAACCCCATGCACCATGGTTTGTGATTCCTGCGGATAATAAAAAAGCAGCTCGCGTAATTGTTGCTTCCATCTTATTAGAGGTGTTAAAAAAATACAAAGACATCAAAGAACCACGGCTAGCTGATAAAATAAAAGCTAATTTAGAAACTTATAAATCTGAATTAGAAAGCGAAAAAGAATGAAGAAGTTAAGTCTGTTGTTGCTGTTAGTGTTTGTGCAAAGTTTTGCCCAGACTGAAGATGAAAAACAAATACGTGCTATTTATGATGCTGCTTTAAAAGATGGTAAAGCCTATGATTGGCTCAATTATTTGAGCAATCAAATTGGAGGCCGATTATCAGGTTCTGTGCAAGCACAGCAAGCTGTCGATTATACGAAAGCTCAAATGGATTCTCTTGGCTTAGATAAAGTATGGCTACAGCCCGTAATGGTGCCAAAATGGGTGAGAGGTACTCCAGAATTTGCGTATTTAGAAACTGCGCCAGGTGTAACTAATAATGTTCCTATTTGCGCCTTAGGGGGCTCTATTGCAACTTCAGGTAGAGGCGTCAAAGCAAATGTAATTGAGGTACAAAGCATTGAAGAACTCAAAACATTAGGGAAAGAAAAGATATCAGGCAAGATTGTATTTTTCAATAGACCAATGGATCCTACTATAATAAATACTTTTGAGGCCTATTCAGGTGCTGTTGACCAAAGGAGTAAGGGGGCTGCAGAAGCAGGTAAATATGAGGCCTTGGGGGTAATCGTTCGCTCTATGAATTTAAGGCTAGACGATTATCCGCACGCAGGTGGCATGAGTTATGGTGATACGCCAGAGTCAGAACGTGTGCCAGCAGCCGCAATTAGCACCAATGGAGCAGATTTTTTAAGTGCAACTTTAAGATTAAATCCTGATACGAAATTTTTCTTCAAGCTGAATTGTAAGCAATTAGCAGAGGTGGAATCTTTTAATGTTATAGGCGAAATCAAAGGGAGTACCTATCCTGATGAAATAATGGTAATTGGAGGACATTTAGATTCTTGGGATTTAGGAGATGGTTCTCATGATGATGGCGCCGGATGTGTTCAAAGTATGGAAGCACTACGCATCTTAAAAAAGATTGGTTATAATCCTAAAAGAACCTTGCGAGTTGTGCTATTTATGAATGAAGAAAACGGATTACGTGGAGGATTGAAATATGCTGAGGTGGCCAAGGCTAAAAATGAAAATCATGTATTTGCTTTAGAAAGTGATAGCGGCGGGTTTACGCCAAGAGGTTTTTCTTTTAATGCGTCTGAAGCGAATTTAAAACAAGCTCAAAGTTGGAGACTGCTCTTTGAGCCTTTTAATGTTCACATGTTCATAAAAGGCTATGCGGGTGCCGATATAGGTCCTTTAAAAAATGAGAATATAGTTATGGCTGGTTTACGACCTGATTCACAACGTTACTTTGATCATCATCATGCAGAAAATGATACTTTCGAACATGTTAATCGCAGAGAGTTAGAGCAAGGTGCCGCAGCAATGACCAGTTTGTTATATTTATTTGATACTTACGGAATTATATCCGAAAAAAATTAATAATTCAAACCTCATTAATGAATAAGGAGCTGATAAGAAATTTAGGTATTCTAATTATCGCCTCAATTAGCTTAAGCTGTGATGGTCGAAATACCTGTGACGATGGTTTTGTAGTGCAATATGGCCCTGATGGGTCAACTTTTTGTTTTCCAGAATATGAAGAAGGGCTTTTGAATGATTTTAATTTTGGGGATAGCTATTTTCATGAAAAACATGGCGTAATTCGATATGAGAAAGGTGATTGGAAAAATATTTCGAATCGAATTGTAGTTCCCTAATTTTTTTATTTCCACTTGTTAGCACAAATAAAATTTTAGCTTCTAAGTTTTGACTTTCGTCTTGTCACTTCTCACTCCTAACATTTTTTCCTACCTTTGCCGCTCATTATAAAAAATGCGAAATGCAAGACGGAATCTACGCAAAATTTAATACTTCAAAAGGAGAAATATTAGTTAAATTAACTTATGATAAAACTCCTGGTACAGTTGGCAACTTTGTTGCCCTGGCTGAGGGAAACCAAGAGAATACCGCCAAAGCAGCAGGCGAACCTTACTATGATGGTTTAAAATTTCATAGAGTGATACCTGATTTTATGATTCAAGGTGGATGTCCACAAGGTACTGGTACAGGCGATGCTGGATATAAGTTTGATGATGAGTTTCATGCAGATCTTACCCATGAAGGTCCGGGTGTTCTTTCAATGGCTAATGCAGGTCCTGGTACGAATGGGAGTCAATTTTTTATCACACATATTGCAACGCCTTGGTTAGATAATAAACATACAGTTTTTGGACATGTAACTGCTGGTCAAGATATTGTAGATACTATTGCTCAAGGTGACCATATTAAAAGTTTAGAAATTGTAAGAGTTGGTGCAGAAGCTGAAAGTTTCGATGCAGTTAAATCTTTTGAAACCTTTAAAGGAGCAGGAGCTGAACGTTTGGCACAAGAAAAGGCAACGCAAGCTGCCGAATTAGATAAGGTGGCTGCAGGTTTTGAAGAAACTGAAAGTGGTTTGCGTTATAAAATTATTCAAAAGGGTAGTGGAGAAAAAGCCGAATCGGGTAGAAAAGTATCAGTACATTATGAGGGATCGTTATTAAATGGACAAGTCTTTGATTCCTCTTACAAAAGAAACCAACCTATCGATTTTCAATTAGGTGTGGGTCAAGTTATAAAAGGTTGGGATGAAGGCATTTCACTTTTACAAATTGGAGACAAAGCACGTTTTGTTATTCCTTCTAATTTGGGGTATGGTAGTGCCGGAGCTGGAGGAGTGATTCCACCAGATGCAACATTAATTTTCGATGTAGAATTAATGGGTGTGAGCTAATTGAAATAGCTATTTAATCAATATTAAAACTCCTTTCTATAATTTATAGAAAGGTTTTTTTTCATAAATCTTTGCGCGTTACAGAAAAATCATGGCTCATTAGTACTTATCATGAGCAGTAAAATGTTCAATAGTATTAAGAGTATGAGAATGATAAAGAAGGTTGCCACTTCGTATAATTTTTCAGCATTTAACTACTGTTAAGCTAAAACAATCTTAGACGTAAAAACCCTACTCTTTAAGGAGAAGCTATAATTTTTCTTTATTTTCTATTTCCGTTGCACTAAACTTTAAAAAGGCAATATTAATTACAACTAAAACAGAAAGAACACTAAAAAAAGTTACCATAATATAAAATATAAGATTAGTGGGGAATTCAATCGGTTATAATTAAACGTACAATCTAGGCATATAGTATGAAAAATCAATAAAAAGTTATTATTCTTTATTAAGGTTAAAAATTTGTAAATAAAAAAGCCCTGACAATGTCAGGGCTCTATGCTTAAAAAAGTTTAATACCTACCTAGTCAACTACCTTCACATTAACGGCGTTTAATCCTTTTTTTCCTTGTTGTAGTTCAAATTCCACAACATCACCTTCTCGAACTTCATCGATTAAGCCAGAAATGTGTACAAAATGATCTTCGTTCGAACCTTCTTCAGTTATGAAACCATATCCTTTGGAATCATTGAAGAATTTTACTGTTCCTTTACTCATAATACTAAAAATTAAAAATTATTAAAGAGCAAATATAGTATTTAAATGTTAAATGTCTGAATTTTTGAATGTTATATTTAGGTTACCACAGTAAATATTTATGAATTGCCTGACCTTCATTGTAGGTTCACACCTTCTTGAGATTGAGGAATTTATAAAACTATCTTGTGGTTTTGAACGCTGTAATAAATTTTTTGAGATTCTAGTTTCCTGTAATCTCAATGCTGTATTAATCTTATTTATAAGAATTAAAAAAGTAAGTAAATAGAATGAGCCAATATGAAAACCGTAGTAATTTAAATCTGCCTATCAATAGCTGTTTTTGTCGCAAATAACTACATCTTTTTACTTTTTGGTTAATTTCCGCATCATTACCCATTGTTTCAACATATCTCGTGAATCTTGCGCAGGGTAGCCCAAAACTGTTTTGCCTGCTGCTATGTCACCGACGACTCCCGATCCTGCACCTACGGTAGCCCCAGAATGAATTGTGGTATGATCTTTAATTGAAGCACTACCACCAATAATAACACCATCACCTAAGGTTACAGAACCAGCAAGCCCGCTATGACCCGCCATAATACATGATCGTCCCATAATGCAATTATGCGCAATTTGAACTTGATTATCTATTTTACAGTTATCGCCGATAATTGTAGCGCTAAATTTTCCGCGATCTACACATGAATTTGCTCCTATTTCAACATCGTCACCAATAATAACGGTACCTATTTGCGGAATTTTAACGAGACCTCGACCGTCGTCACTTGGTCGATAACCGAAGCCATCTGCCCCAATACTAACATTATTATGAAATATGCAAAAGTTACCAATTTGACAACGTTCTCGAATTACGGTGCCTGACCAAACAATGGTATTTTTCCCGATAGTTGTTTCATCTAAAATGGTCACATTGGGGTAAAGTATAACACCGTTTGCTAAAACAACATCTTTGCCTATATAAGAATTTGCTCCTACTTTGCAACCGGTGCCTATTTTAGCGGTTTCATGTATAACTGCTGAAGGATGAATTTCGGTATCAAAAATTGGGGGATCAAGTTCAAAAGCACTCAGAATTTTGGCCATCGCCAAATCTGCATTTTTTACTTTAATAAGAGCTCGGTTTTCCCCTGGTTCCACGTCCAAATTTGCATTAACAATAGCTGCGCATGCTTTTGAGTCTTTCCATCGAGAGACATATTTAAGGCTTCCAATGAAAGAAATATGATTAATTTCTGCTTTTTGAAGTTCTTCCGGACCCGTTATAGTATGTGTTGTGTTTCCTATTATATCGCCTTGTAATAAGTCATTGATTTGGGTTATGGTAAAGGATTTCATAGCAATTGTTTTTAAGGTTTATTTACAGATCTTAAATTCTAAGATGTGAAGGTAGGGTATAAACTTGAAAAAAATCCTTGTTAAATGTGGAGCGTTGTTTTCCTTTTTTAAGAACCACTTTTGTCTAAATAAAAAAGAGGAATAACTACGGTATTTATGCTTAAAATGGAACCATCACGCAAAAAAGTTTTCATTCTGCGTTGAAATGCTAAATACCAATAGCGCTTAATTGTGTTGCAACAACACCCAAATTCATATCTGGTATTAAGCTATATTGATAAAGCCCAGATTCGCCAATTGCAATAAGCAAATCATTTCTTATGATAACATCAAAAGCTTCTCGTGCTATTGAAGTAACTAGTTTTGATTCCTCAGGGTTGCTAACATCAAAAATCTTGATCTCATCATCACAAACGAAAAGAAAATCGTTGTACAAACCAAGCCCTTTTGGATAAGATAAATTTCTAGTATTTATTAAAACGGGATTCGTAACATCAGTTACATCATAAACTTCTAACACATTAATGTCGTTACCGCAAAAAGTTTCTGAATGTAAAGTAACAAAGGCGTGGGTTTCATTGGCGATAACAGGGTCACAAGCTGTGAAGTGTTCTACACTAGATAGTTGTTGCGGAAATTCAGGGTTGTCAAGGCTATAAATGAACATGCCATTTTGTGAGCCGATATACAGGTAATCTTTATAACTAAAAAGTGTTTCGATATCAAAACCTACTGACACCGAATTTACTTTAACAGGTTCAGCAGTATTTGCAATATTAAAAACATTAAGCTCAAAGTGATCCACCGTATAAAGATAATCACCCTTTAATGTAAACCGTGCTAAGGAGCCACCTTGGCCATCAGTATCAGATATTTGAGATTCGCTATTTGTGGAATCAGACTCACAGGCGAAAAAAATAGCGAGTAAATAGAAAAAAAGATATTTTTTCATGCGTTTAGTTTTTTAATTTCCAGTCAATGAGTACGCTGTTTTCAGGAATGTCGTAGGCATCAAAACCATCAGGTGATCGAAGTGTAGGAAAGGTTTTAGGAATACGTTTGGTAAGCATTACGCTATTCGTGTCAGAACCATAAGAAATTGCAATCAAGTCGGTAGCTTGATTGATGTAAATCATATTATCACGTATTGCCATATCAGTAGACCCAGGTGCTTCTAGAAATTTAATTGCTTTCGGATTAGCTGTGTCACTATTGTCATAAACATGAAAGCCTTTGTGCAATTCATTGATAAAAAGTAAGTCACCTTTCACATATATTTTACCTGAAATCCCTATCGCAACTGAATTTTTTAGTTTTACCGATGTTTCAAAATCAGCCCTTTTTAAAAATATAGGTTTATACTTTGAAACGGGTTCGACGAAGTCATCACCACAATCTACAAAAGGAGGACAACAACTTTGAAAAGCGATGTTCAAAAGTAGCACATATACTAAAGTTCGATATTTCATAGCAGGGTTATTTGATGCTCATCAGTACAACAACACAATTCTAAGTTTACCCTACTTTTTGATTTTTTGAAGTGAAAAAATCTTTCTAAATAGAGCAGTTTTTTTTAATAATTTGAATTTGGTTTTTTGCCTTATCGTTGGGTATGGCTTCATTCTTAAATAGGGTATGATTGCTTCAACACCATGGCTAAACATTTCGCTTATCAAATTCAAATAATATTTTGACTACTGTGCTTAATTCCGTGGCACAAACGGGAGTGAAATCAGCTGAATGTTAGAAGAATATTTCCCATCTATCTGCCATATAATTTTATAAGTTTAATGTTCTTATTGAACTTTCTGCTTTAATTTGGGTGCGTATCTCCTATTCACAATGTTGCCATTTTCTAAGTTTTAGAATTAGCAAATCTATAATCCTATAAACTTTATAGATTATAAACCATTCCTTTGTAAATGCTTTTTAAAAATGTATGAAAGTTTGCTACTTTTAGCTTATGAAAAATGAATTGGAAAAATTAAGATATCCTATCGGGAAGTTTGAATGCCCAAAAGAGATAACATCTGCTGATATCAAAAACGGAATTAAAGTTTTAGAATTCTTACCCCAACGTTTAAATACTTTGGTGAAAAATTTGTCAGCAAAACAATTAAACACACCTTATCGACCCAAAGGTTGGACAGTACGCCAATTGATTCATCATATTGCCGATAGCCATCATCATAGTTATACGCGCTTCAAATGGGCATTAACAGAAGATAAGCCTCTTATTAAAGCCTATCAAGAAAAAGATTGGAGTGCCCTTTTTGACGCTCGAACAGCACCTATTCAACTTTCATTGACATATTTGAATGCGCTTCATGCAAAATTGGTCTATTTGCTCAAAGGACTTTCTGCAGAGGATTTGAAGAAGTATTACTTGCACCCAGAAGGCAATATGATGGTGACCGTTGAAGAAAATATTTGTAAATACGCTTGGCATAGTAATCACCATTACGCACATATTGAAGGTTTGCTAAAGCGAGAAGCGTGGTTATAGTTTAAAGTTTCTATTTGAAAATTTTATTCCTTTATTTAAGCATTTAACTCATAAATCATGATCCACATAAATCTTTCTTCGCGAATCACCGTATTAAATATGACTTGACTTTCGCTATGAATTTTGAAGCCATTTTTTAGATAAAATGCTAATGCAGGCCCTTTTTGCATCGTATCAAGCCAAATTATTTTTTTATCCATAGCCGTGGCGCGCAATTGAACAAATTGTAGTACTTTTTTACCAATTCCATGACCAGAAAATTCATTTAAAATGTAAATTTTGTCAATGTACAAAGCTTCTTTGGCTTCGAATGAATCGATTTTACAATCTAAAGTGATTTTAAAAATACCAACAGCAATGCTGTTTAAATGTATTAGATAAAGTACGGTATTGCTATCCTTTTGTTCTTTGATGAGTACTTCGTGCGTAAAGCTACTTTCAATATAAGGTTTAGAATTATTGTTGGGCCATAAATGCAGATAATGTTGATTGTAGGCATTGCTACCTACTTCAATATAGGTCTCGTATTTTGATAGCGTTAAGGGTTCAAAATGTAAAACGTCTTTCATCAGTCTTATTTTGCTTCGCCTCCTTCAGGGCCATAAAATAGCACCCAAGTAGAAAAATCGCTAGTAAAATTTTCAAAACGATGTTCGATGCCTGCTGGCACAAACAAAAAATCACCACTACTAAAGTTCGTTCGTATTCCATTATTCAGAAATTCACCACTACCTGATATAATGATATAAACTTCATCTCTTGTATGTGGTTGTTGAAAATCTACTTTTCCGGGTTTATATACCTCTACTGAAAGCGTACCATGTTCAAAAACTGAACGAAACGGAGATGTCGTTTCTGAAAGTGTTTTAAGCGCCTTTTGTGCGTTAATTTTCATTGCAAATAACTTATTTAATCCATTTAATATTACAGCCGATACTTGGTTTTTGAAGCCCATCGATTTCTTTTTTATCAAGCAGCGCATCTATGGCTTTTCTCAAATCTAAACCAGAAAGTGGAATGCCGTTGCCTGGGCGTGAGTCGTCGAATTGACCCCGATAAACTAATTTTAAATGTGCATCAAATAAATAAAAATCTGGAGTACAAGCCGCATCGTAAGCTTTGGCTACTTCTTGATTTTCATCATATAAATAAGGAAAAATAAAATCTTCTTCTTTTGCTTTCTCCTTCATCAAATGTGGCGCATCTTTTGGATAATTTACGACATCATTGCTTGAAATTGCAATACACCTAATGCCTTTGTTTTGATAGTCTTTGGCTACTTTTGAAAGTTCAGGGTTCACATGCACTACAAAAGGGCAATGGTTACAAATGAAGGCAATTACAGTACCCTTTTTTCCATGTAAATCTGTCAATGATGCTGTTTTACCAGTAACAGAATCAACAATTGAAAATTCCGGCGCTTTAGTGCCTAATGGTAACATATTGCTAGGTGTTAATGACATTTCAGTTTTATTTATGCCTTAAAGTTAAAAGTATTTATGTGATTCTTTGTTATCTAGATTGCTATTTATAACTTCAACTTCTTACATATTTTCTTATAACTTAATTTTTGACTGAAACCGTTGTTGATACTGTTCGAATTAATTTTGACACTCAAACACTTTGGGTGCTCAATCTTGCCTTGGCTTTTGTTATGTTTGGTATTGCATTAGAAATTTCGGTAGCTGACTTTAAGCAATTGGTAAAAAAACCAAAACCGATTTTGGTAGGTATTTTTAGTCAGTTTTTAATGCTACCTGCAATTACATTTTTACTTATTTTATTTGTAAAACCCGCCCCTAGTATAGCACTAGGTATGGTAATGGTTGCCGCATGCCCAGGGGGTAATATTTCTAACTTTATTTCTCATTTGGCAAAAGGTAATACAGCGTTGTCGGTGAGTCTAACGGCAATAGCTACTTTATTGGCTATAGTTATGACCCCCTTCAATCTAAATTTTTGGGGTTCAATGTACGAGCCAACAGCAAATATTTTGAGCGAGGTGGCCATATCACCGCTTGACATGATACAATTGGTGGCCTTGTTATTGGGGCTGCCATTATTTCTGGGTATGTGGGTGAATCATCAAACGCCGAAATTAGCAAAACAGCTAGCAAGAATTTTAAAAATAGGCTCATTATTGTTTTTTATCATTTTGGTTTTTATCGCATTAAACAACAATCGTGAAATTTTTATGGAGTATATATCTTATGTTTTTTGGATTGTAGTATTGCATAATCTGGTTGCTTTTTCTACAGGATTTTCACTTGGTAAATTATTTAAACTGACGAATAATGACATCAAAAGCATTACTATTGAAACTGGAATTCAAAATTCTGGATTAGGCCTATTATTGATTTTTACTTTTTTTGATGGTTTAGGCGGTATGGCATTGTTAACTGCTTTTTGGGCTGTTTGGCATATAGTTTCGGGATTGGTACTGGCGGCCTTGTGGGGAAATAAAATAGCTTTTAAAGAAAAATAGTATTGAAAAATCTAATCTATTATCTAGCAAAGAATTGGATGAAGCAAGGTCTTCATTTGTACTTTGGTAGTATAAAATCATACGGATTAGAAAATGTACCGAAAGATAAGCCAGTGCTATTTTTGCCCAATCATCAGAATGCACTTTTAGATGTGCTTTTAATCGGAGTTGATTGTACAAGAAAACCCTGGTTTCTTACGCGTTCTGATGTATTTAAAAGTAAAACTCTTCAGACGCTTTTTGAAATTTTTCAAATGATTCCGATTTATCGGATTCGTGATGGTCGTGAATCTCTAAAAAACAATCAAGCAATTTTTGATCGATGTTCTGATTTATTAAGAACTAACGAAGCTATAATTATGTTTCCGGAGGGGAATCATAATTTACAACGAAGAGTACGACCATTAAGCAAAGGTTTTACCCGAATATTATTCAATACGCTAGATAAAACCCCTGATGCTGATATTCAAATTGTACCTGTGGGTCTCAATTATAAAGATGCCGTTCGATTTCCTGATAAGGTGACGGTGCATTTCGGAAAAGCTATAACCCTCAAAGATTGGTATACCCCAGAAGATGAAAAACTGTCAATAGCTCAAGTAAAGAAAGTAGTCACTGATCAATTAAAAACGCTAACTACGCATATCGAAGATGAGGCTGAATACGATACTATTGTTAGCAAATTAAATGCCGAAGGCGTTAATTTCTTAAACCCTAAAGAAGCGAATCTGAAACTGAAGAATACTATAAAAATTGGCAAGAAAGAGTCAAAAAATAAAGTTGGATTCATTGCAACACTATGTAATGCTTTATTTATGCTCATAAATGCACCAGTACTAATACCGTGGCATTTTTTTATCAAACCCTCAGTAAAAGAAGCTGAATTTTTAGGAACACTTCGGTTTGCTTTTGCAATGATAGTTTATCCTATATACTATGCAGTGCTCTTGGTATTAATTGGCTTCGTTTTTAATCCACTTCTAGGTCTCTTTGCGCTGTTGGGCTTGTTGGTTTTTAATTGGTTGTTCGTGAAATTGAGCTAATTATGCCTTTGGCTTACATCATCTGACCAAAGAAAATAGCGTTCATTAACAATTTGTTGGTGCCGTACCAAAAGGCTCTAAAATTCGTATTGTCTGTAAAAACAATAACTCGACCCTTGCCCATTCGCTTCACTTTAAAGGGTACGGTATTTTTGATAAGCTCTTGATTTTCTTCAGATATATATCCGCTCAATAAGGGATTCGAAGTATATTGAATAGGATTGTTATAACTGTTTTTATCAGCTTCTACATATATATTCGAGTTACGAAACATAGCCAAATGATCATTTTTATATCCGAAGTTAATAGGATGCGAAAGATCTAGTTTTGTTTGAAATATGGCACCACCCGTTACTTGAGCACCCAAGAAATCTCCCTTTTTATCAAAGGGAATGTTTTTAGCTACTAAAGTGTCTATTTTAAATTTTACTTTTAGCAACTCACTCTTATTAAACCAAGTTACAGCACTTCGGTATCCGATTAAAGTACCACCATTTTTAACCCACGTTTTCAGCTTGTCAGCGTTTTTTTTGGTTTGCATACTGCCATTCGGACTCGTTATTATAATATCAGTATAGCTGCTCAAATCAACACGATTAAAATATGCCATATCAATTTTGGTCAACTGCATATCATATCGGGTGTCAAACAAATGCCAAATTTCACCAGCATCGTATGATCGAATTCCCTCACCTACTAAAATAGCGACCTTTTGTTTTTTAACAGGATCAAAATCATTACTTCCTAAATCAATGCCTTTGGTGAGTCCGGTGCCAACAGCTGTTATTTGTATTTTACTTTCTTTGGCAATCGCTGTTAGAAAACTATGAAGTTCTTTGGCATCTAATTCTTGATTCTGTACCGGAACCATAATGGTACCATAGTCATAGGATTTACCTTCTATAGTAAAAGGTGATTTTGCAACTTTCGCACGCAGTCCTTTTTCTACGATGCTATTTAATGCTTTTGGAGTGTAATACTCATTCCATTCGAAAAGATAGGCATAGTTGCTTTTACTACTAACGGTACCCGTTAAAGGCTTGAAATCTGCAATTATCGATCCAGCGTTTGCCAAAGAGCTTACTTCAGCATAATCTACATTAAATGCTAAGGGAAAAGTCCAAGCAGAAACATCATAAAAAAGGCTGTCGGTAAACGTTGTTCGCTTTTCAAACATGCCTTTTATCAGTCGATGATTCTTCTGGTTCATGGGCACTACATAACTATTCCCTTTTTTATAGGCTTTTCCAGCAATAGTGGCATCGCTTGTTAGCTCATGGAATTTTATTTTATGTCGGTTTAAAATCTCCGCCAAATGCCAAGATTTCGCGGCGTCTTTGCTATCGCCAAAAACGATTGCCTTTGTTTTACTTCGCGCTGCTTCGTTGCGAGCATCTGCATAAAATTTTCCTTGATATTTCAAAATTTTAACACGCATATTCTTTGCTGCTTCTATCGTAGAAAGCGCTGTGGTGAACTGATTTCTTATGGTAAATGGAAAGGTCAATAATCCGTTTTCGCTTTCTTGAATATGCCCTCTAGAGCTGCCTTGCTCAAAGAGAATACCAATGCTTCCGTTAACATCAGGAAAGGTGGATCCTTTTCCATAATAGTAATCATCATAATTTTCTTCAGAGTAATATAGTGAGCCAATTTTATCGAGCGCTTTGGCATGATACGTTCCGATTTCTGCAGTCAATTCTTGGTTTATTTTCGGAGTCAAGGGGTGAACGCGTGTCGGTTCTCCTGGTTGAAAAAAGAAGGTAGAATTCGTACCCATTTCATGATGATCGGTCAAAATATTCGGCAACCATTTATGAAAACTTTTAATACGAGCCCTACTTTCGGGCAGCTGTACAGGCAGCCAATCTCGATTCATATCAAACCAATAATGGTTCGTTCGCCCGCCTGGCCATACTTCATGATATTCACGATCGTTATTATCTGCCGTAAGGTTTTGAGCTTTATTGGTATTCGCCCAATATGCAAAACGTTGCAATCCGTCAGGGTTGAAAGAGGGGTCCATTAAAATGACCATATTCGAAAGTAGTTCTTCAATTTCAGGCCCTTGAGCCGCTGCTAAATAATAAGCATAAGCTAAGCCCGCATTAGCACCACTAGGTTCGTTACCATGTATAGAGAAGCCTTGGTAGACCACAATAGGCATTTCATCAAAAGCTAGGTTTGCCCCATCACTTTCAGTAAGTGCAATATGGTTTTTTCTAATATCTTCTAATTTTTGGTGGTTTTTTGGAGTAGTAACTGTAAGGAGCAAAATGGGTCGCCCTTCAAAAGTTGAGCCTCTATTTTCAATGGTAATTCGATCAGATGTTTTTGCTAAAGTTTGCATGTAGAACATAAGCTTATCATGTGTTACATGCCATTCACCAACTTCGTGCCCAATAATTTCTTTAGGAGTAGGAATGTTTTCATCATAAGATATATCTTGAGGTAAATAGTAGTTTAAATCAAGTGTTTTTTGAGCTGACAAACTTTGAAAGGCTACAAAAACTGCGAATAGGAGTATAATTTTTTTCATTGTAGATAGCATTAGATACTGGTAAATTTAGATAAACGGAATGATTGAATCAAAAAAAGCCCTTCTTTACAAAGGGCTTTCATTGTTTAATGTTTAAAAGAATTAAATGTCATCAAAATCAACATCGGTAAAGCTTTCTGTCGTTTTCACTTCTTCTTCGGCAGCAGGAGCTTCTTCTTCCTCTTTCTTAAAATCTTTTTGGTGTCTTTCAGAAATGACTTCTTGACCTTTTTCATCAATAATAAAATCCATCATTTCAATCACATTCTCTTTAAAAGCATCAAAGTCTTCTTTGTAGAGATATATTTTGTGTTTCTTATAATGAAAAGAACCATCATCATGAGTAAACTTCTTACTTTCAGTAATGGTCAGGTAGTAATCTCCTGCTTTTGTACTTCGAACATCAAAAAAATAGGTTCTCCTACCTGCTCGTAAAACTTTAGAATGAATCTCTTCTTGATCCATCGAATCTCTATCTGCCATCTTTTTATAGTGTCTGGTTAAACGTATACTAAAATACCATCAAAAATGTAAAAAAAAAGATTAAACAACAAAAATTACTTAATTTTCTTTCTCTAAAAGTTGATTCTTGTATAATTCTTTGTAATACCCTTCGGTATTATTAAGGTTTTCATGAGTGCCTTCTTGTAACAATACACCGTCTTCGAGAACAAGAATTTTATTTGCATTTTTCGCAGAAGATACACGATGGCTCACAATTAGCGTCGTTCTATTTTGAGACGCTTTTTTGAGATTTGTCAATATCTCTTCTTCTGTTTCGGTATCTACGGCCGAAAGGCAATCATCAAATGTATATATTTTTGGATCTTTTAAAAGAGCTCTAGCTATAGAAACGCGTTGCTTTTGACCTCCACTTAGTGTAATTCCGCGTTCGCCTAAAACGGTCTCATACTTTTGAGAAAAATCCATAATATTATTATGTACTGCAGCATTCTTGGCAACGGTTATGACTTCTTCATCTGATGCATCATGTTTACCAAATTTGATATTGTTTTTTATAGAATCAGAAAATAAGAAGGCATCTTGCGGAACAGCTCCGATTGATTCACGAAGGCTAGTAAGATTTATTTTTTTAATGGGTATGTCATCAATAAAAATTTCACCCGACGTCACATCATATAAGCGCGCTATTAAGTCTAAAATTGTTGATTTGCCCGAGCCTGTTTTTCCTAAAATGGCAATTGTTTCTCCTTCATTTAAAACAAAAGAAATATTATTAAGCGCAGTAATTTCTGTGTCCTCGTAGGTAAAAGACACATTTTTAAACTCGATTTTACCTTTGATGTTTGAAATAGTTTCGATGTTGTTTTTGATTTCGGGTTCTTGTTTTAAAAATTCATTAATTCTTTTTTGTGATGCTTCAGCTCTTTGAACAATTGTTGTTAACCAGCCTACAATAGCTACAGGCCAAGTAAGCATATTCACATATAAAATAAATTCTGCAATTAACCCAACCCCTATTTCACCAGAAAGAAATTGCTTTCCACCAATATATATTACCAGAATATTACTGATACCTATCAATAAAATCATCAGCGGAAAAAACCAAGCATTCACTCTGGCAAGATCCATACTCTGATTTTTACCCTTAAATGCTATAGCGGTTAACTCTTCATTAATTTGCGGTTCTAATGCATAAGCTTTTATCACGGTTACTCCTGAAAAAACTTCTTGTGTAAAAGTGGATAAGTCACTAAGATATTCTTGAACAATGGTACTACGCTTATGTATAATTTTACTAATCTTATAAATTAAAACGGAAAGTAAAGGCAATGGAATTAAAGTATATAAAGCTAAAGTTGGCGCTTTTATGAACATTAAGGGTATGAGGCACGCAAAGAGGGTAAGTGTTTGTATGCCGTACATAATAGCTGGACCAGCATATAGTCGCACTTGATTAATATCTTCACTAATACGGTTCATTAAATCACCGGTGCGGTTTCTCTTATAAAAATTTAAGCTAAGAAATTGGTAGTGATCAAATACCTCATTTTTTAAATCATATTCAATATAACGTGATACATTAATTATGGTTTGACGCATCAAAAATGTAAAAAAGCCTGATAACAGAGCGGCGCCCACAATAATCAAAATAAATTCTAAAAGTAAACTTTGAGCCTCAGGTTTTGTAATAGATTGATTGAAGTAATTTTCTACCGTTGCTATAGATTTGTTAACATAAGATGGTAACACCAATTGAAAAACCCTGGCTATAATCGTAATAATTATACCTCCCAATAACTTCGACCAATATTTTTTAAAGTATTTATTGAGGTGTTTTAGTTCCTTCATTTGCTAAAAAAGATATCTATTCGTTAGTTAAAATTTAGATTCGATCAAAGATACATGTTTGGGGTAAAACGATATGTTATAAAATACATAACATAATAACTTTAGGGTAATGCGCAATTTAAAATAGATTAGTACTTTTGCCACTTGAAAATGAAGCCTATTTAATCAAAGTTCTTTAACATGTTAACAAGAAGGCATATAAGAGTCAAAGTGATGCAATGTATTTATGCATTAATTCATTCGAAAGACGATTCTTTAGAGAAGCAAGAAGTTTTTCTCAAAGATAGTATCGAAAATATGTATACGCTATACTTGTTAATGCTAAGCCTGATGGCTGAAATTCACAGCTTCGCTAGTAGTCAAGTAGCCCTTTCCACAAAAAAATACTTAGAGAATGCCTCCGATAGCTATCCAAACAAAGAGAAATTTTTGAATAACAAAATGTTACTGCAAATTGCAGAAAACAAAAGCTTGAAAGAAGTGTTAAAACAAAGGAAGCTGAAAAATTGGTATTTGAACGAAGAGTATGTGAAATTGATTTACAAAGAAATTGCTGAAAGTAAAGCTTACTCTAATTACATGCAGACCCCAACGAGTAACTATGAAGAAGATCGGCAGCTTATCAAATTGCTTTTTGAAGAAGTCATTGCACCCAATGAAAAAATCTATGATTATTTTGAGGATGATAAGCTGACTTGGGTAGATGATATTCCTATTGTAAATACCTTCATAGTCAAGCAATTAAAAAGAGTCAAGGAAAATGAATCTGAAACATTTTTCTTGCCAAAATTGCATAAAGACGATGATTTGCAATATGCAAGTGAGTTGTTGACTAAAACTCTTTTGCACAATGCGGAATGGGAAAGAGAGATAGCGGGTAAAACTCCGAATTGGGATAAAGATCGAATCGCTGACATAGATTCTATTTTGTTGAAAATGGCGATTTGTGAGTTGTTAAACTTTTCATCAATACCAGAAAAGGTTACCATCAATGAATTTTTAGAGATTGCAAAAGAATATTCGACACCAAAAAGTAGCATTTTCATAAATGGTATTCTGGATAAATTGGTTAAAGAGTACAAAGCAGAAGGAAAACTGAACAAAACTGGTAGAGGGCTTTTGTAAGCTTTTGATAGCAGAGATGCTTTCGGAAGTTCATTGTTTGTAGCAGCTTATCGACGAACGGTATTTGAAAAAAATCAATATAAAATAGACTACAAGCTAAATTTTAGCGTTAGTTTATAATATTTATCTAATTTTACAACAATTAAAAATTAAAAAAATGAAAAGAGTTATTTTATGTATTGGGGCTTTGACCCTTTTCGCTTTTGTTTCCTGTAAGGAAAACGCATCAAGTAAAATCAATTCAGATAACGTGGCTGTAGCCGCTGAAAGAGATGAGGCTGCTAAGTTAGTACCGGTTATGAGTTTTGAAAAATCAGAACATGATTTTGGCACTATTGAACAAAATACACCTCAAGAAACTGTTTTTAAGTTTACGAATACGGGTAATGGGCCATTGATCATAACAGAAGCAACAAGTAGTTGTGGTTGTACAGTACCTAACCCACCTAAAGATCCGATTGCACCTGGTGCATCTAGTGAAATGGTGGTTAAGTTTAACGGTTCTGGTCAAAACCAAGTGACAAAAACGATTACGGTTAAAGCAAATACAGCTAAAGGTTCTGAAATTTTGAGAATCAAGGCATTTGTGAACCCTAAGGGTGCTGCTCCACTTGGGCCAACCAAATAATTGCGATTAATTTAGAACATTAATTTATGGAAGGATTAGGTCAATGGCCGTTTATGATTGCCATTTTTGTGGTATTCTTTGTTTTTATGATTTTGCCACAAAGAAAGCGTCAGAAAGCCGAAAAACAATTCGGTGAGAGCTTGAAAAGAGGTGATAGAGTAATCACGAAAAGCGGACTTCATGGTAAAGTTTTTGAACTTAATGACAAAGATAATTCTTGTGTTATTGAGACGATGGCCGGTAAGTTGAAGTTTGATCGTTCTGCTTTATCTATGGAGATGAGCAAAAAGTTGAATACTCCAGCAGAGAAGAAGTAAGCTCAATTTTGATAAAATTTAAAAAGCCTTGGTATGAAAACCAAGGCTTTTTCTTTGAGCAACCGTGTTAGCGATACCTATCATTTAGGCCTTTTCCTTCATTAATCAAAGGAAGAATTTTTTCTAAACGAGCCTGTTTGGTTTTATGTTGCTTAGCTGATTCAATGTAATCAGAATATTCATTCTGCTTGTAAGCCGATAACTTATCAAAAGCTATTCGAGTAATTTCGTTTTTTATAAATGTTTCTTTTAAGAGTAGTGGAATAGGGGTTTTAGTGGTTTTTTGCTTTTTTATAGGAGCAAGAATCCGACCTTGTTTTTGATTTTCAATGGCCTCATTCATATATGCTGAAATGTCTTTTTCTATAATATCTTCTGTATCATAAAATTTCCAATGTCGCATTGCTTGGGTTTTTCCTTCTTGAGCGTTTTCTAGAATTTGCAATTCATCTTTTAGAAAAACTCCATTGAAAAACCAAATACCAAAGTGTTTTTTGAATTTACAGATTGCTAAAACATTTTTACCTTCTAAAGTGTAAGTAGGAAACATCCATTTAAAAGTTTCTTGCAAGTTTGTTTTTAGAGCCAAGTCTCTAAGTCTACCAATTGCAATTGAAAAATGATGTTCTTCGGAATAGTAACGTTCTACTTTTTCTGATTTTTCCATTTTTGATAAAATTTTATGAAATTCAATTCATATTTTTATTACAACAGTTATTTTTTGATTGCTACTAGTTCGCAAATTTTTACAATAACTTCAACTGCCTTTTGCATACTTTCTACTGGTATATATTCATATTTACCATGAAAATTATGACCTCCTGCAAAAATATTCGGACACGGAAGCCCCATAAAACTTAATTGCGAACCATCGGTGCCCCCCCGAATTGGTTTAATAATAGGTTTTATATCAACAGCTTCCATTGCTTCTTTTGCAAGCTCAACAATATGAAAAACAGGTTCTACTTTTTCGCGCATATTGAAATATTGGTCTTTCATATCTAGGGTAATGCAATCTCCAAATATACTGTTCAATTTTTCTGCAATATCGCGCAGTAATTGTTTGCGTCTTTTAAACTGTTCTGCATCATGATCTCGAATAATTAATTCAAATTCAGCGTGTTCAATTTCACCTTTCATATGATGCACATGAAAGAAACCTTCACGACCCGAAGTATGCTGAGGAGTTTCTTCAGGGGGTAAAATAGAAATGAATTCATTGGCAATACTAATGGCATTGATCATTTTGCCCTTAGCATAACCCGGGTGTACACTTTTACCAGCAATGATAACTTTAGCTCCTGCAGCGTTAAAATTTTCATATTCAAGCTCTCCTATTTGACTACCATCCATGGTATACGCCCAATCTGCACCAAATTTTTTCACATCGAATTTATGCGCACCACGGCCTATTTCTTCATCGGGGGTAAAGCCAATACGAATATTACCGTGTTTAATTTCGGGGTGTTTTAACAAAAATTCCATAGCAGTAATAATTTCTGTAATACCTGCCTTATCATCAGCACCTAATAGGGTGGTGCCATCGGTTGTGATTAAAGTTTGCCCTTTGTATTGCTGTAAGTCTTCAAAATAAAATGGTGATAAAACTATTTTTTCCGCAAGGTTTAAAATGATATCACCGCCATCATAATCTTCAATAATTTGAGGATTAACATCAGAACCAGAAAAATCAGGAGTTGTATCAAAATGTGCTATAAAACCAATTGTTGGCACCTCGTATTCAATATTACTAGGTAAGGTTGCCATGATGTAGGCATTATTATCAATAGTAACATCTGTCATCCCAATCTGTTGAAGTTCAAAAACAAGTTCATTGGCCAAATTCCATTGTTTTTCTGTACTGGGTGTGGTTTTCGAATTTGGGTCGCTTTGGGTGTCGATTCGAACGTAGCTGAGAAAACGGTCAATAATATGTTGCATTTATATAATTTTTAATTAAAAATACTGTTAATAGGTAAGCGATATTTAAGTCGAAATTAGCAAGTAAAATTATGTTTTTGAAGACTTTAGGCATGTTTTTGACTTTTTTTCTGTGTGTTTTCTCTGGAAAGGCACAGGATTGTACTTTAGATATCGGTGGAAAAAACTCGGATACTTTGATTCAAGTCTTTCAAATGAGTCAAGAACAGATTGGTCAAATGGAAGCGTGGCGAACTGAATTAAATGTTGAAATCAAGGTTATCGAAGATGAAATTCAAAAATTGTTTGATAATCATCCTCAAAGCACACCAGAAGAACTAACTACATTAGCGGGTAAGTATAAGATTTTTGAACAAAAAATAGTAGATGCTTCAAAAGCAACAGACAAAAAACTGCTGTCAATTTTCAATGTAAATCAATACGAACGTTATATCGACCTTTGCAATGAGGCTTTTAGTAAGCCTATTCGAGTAGTGCCTGTAAGTCAAAAAAATAGTATTGTAGTGCCTGAATAATTTTCAACTAGTGTATGTTGATAAATTCAATTTAGATAGCTCAATTACTGGTATTGAGTTTGTACTTTTGGAGAAATTCCCTTCCAAACTAATGTATAAATTACTTGTTCGACCTCTTTTGTTTGTATTAGATGCAGAAAAAGCACATTACTTCACTTTTTCTCTGGTGCGGTTTTTATCAAAAATCGGTTTCTCAAATATTTTTAGATCGCTCTATGTGGTCAATGACCAAGGCTTAGAGCGAGAAGTATTCGGGCTTAAATTTAAAAATCCTGTGGGTCTAGCTGCTGGTTTTGATAAAGATGCGAAATTGTATAATGAGTTTTCAAATTTTGGTTTTGGCTTTGTTGAAATAGGTACACTCACCCCGAAGGGACAGCTTGGAAACCCGAAAAAAAGACTTTTTCGTCTTAAAGATGACCAAGCCATAATTAATCGTATGGGATTTAATAATAATGGCGTTTATGACGCCGTTGAACGCTTGAGAAAAGAGCACAAAGTACTGGTTGGAGGTAACATTGGGAAAAACAAAGTAACTCCAAATGATGAAGCTATAAAAGATTATCTTATTTGTTTTGATGCCCTTTTTGATTATGTAGATTACTTTACGGTCAATGTTAGTTCGCCAAATACGCCGGGCTTAAGAGAGCTTCAAGATAAAGAACCTTTAACAGCTTTACTGAAAGAGCTCAAAAAGATGAATTCCAAACTTGCGGTAAAAAAAGCGTTGAAAGAAAAACCAATTCTTTTGAAAATAGCCCCTGATTTGACCAACGATCAATTGTTAGATATTATTGATATTGTAAAAGAAACTCTAATAGATGGTGTCATTGCAACGAATACCACAATTTCGAGAGAAAACCTAAAATCTGATTTGGTGTCGACAGAAGAAAAAGGCGGGTTAAGTGGTAAACCCTTAACATCGAGAAGCACCGAAGTAATTCGATTTTTGGCAGAGAAAAGCGGAAAAGCTTTTCCTATTGTTGGGGTTGGTGGAATTCACTCTGCAGAAGATGCTATTGATAAACTGAAGGCAGGCGCAGATTTGATACAACTATACACCGGTTTTATCTATGAAGGACCCGCTTTGGTTAAGAAGATCAATAAAGCAATTTTAGCCAGCACCTAGTAAGAGAATGGCTTATAAAATGGTACTTAAAGGCTAATTTTTAGTCCAATAGTCCACAACTAGCACGTCATCAAGATATGGAGTAAGAACCGCTCCAAAAGCTTTATGATCTGGATGGGGCAAGTAAATTGCACGATCTTCTTCACTTTTAAAAGTTAAAAAGAAGCAATGAGTGAATCCTTTTTCTAATCCCTCTGGGCTATTGTTCAATCCCCATTCATAACCTTGAATTTCCGAAATTTTTGAGGGAAGTGCGCTAAAAGCATCTTCGACTTTTTCAATATTTTCAGAAGTTGTTCCTTCTTTAAACTTGAAAAGAACTACATGTCGTAAAAGACTATCAGATGGCATATTTGCAGTATTTGATTTTGCACTTGTTCGGTTATTCCAAGTAGCAGAAATAAAAGTCAATGATATTAAAGTTAAAAGTAATACGAGGGATATGACTTTGGTTTTCATGAATAGGATTTTTTGTAAGATATGAAAAAGGATGAATACTGCATTGGAATTTGTATTTTTCGAACAATAATTTTTCAATCTTGAACTACGAAATCTTAATTGCTTTTATGGGAGCCACCGCAGTACTTGCTATTTCGCCAGGCCCAGATAATATTTATGTACTAGTACAAAGTATTTCCAACGGTAAAAAATATGGACTTGCCACCGTTGCAGGGCTCATTTCGGGCTGTTTGGTACATACTACTTTGTTGTCTTTTGGAGTTTCGGCCATTCTTAAACAGAATTCTCAACTCTTTTTTAGTATCAAATTGTTTGGCGCCTTATATCTAATGTATTTGGCTTTTCAAGTTTTCAGAAGTGATGATGATCTTAAAATTTCGGCTTCAGAAGTCCCAAAAAAAGGTTTATGGCAATTATTTCGTCAAGGTTTTATAATGAATGTATTGAATCCTAAAGTGACCATTTTCTTCTTAGCTTTTTTTCCAGGCTTTTTATTTAGTAATAGCATGAATACGATAATTCAATTCTATGTATTAGGGTTGCTTTTTATGTTAGTTTCAGCTATTATTTTTAGTTTGATTGCTATACTTTCCGGTTTGATTTCATCATTTATTCAAAAGTATTCGAGTGTAGGCGTATTTCTCAAGTGGTTACAAATTGTAGTGTTTTTAGGCATTGCTGCCTATCTTTTACTATCGGATAAATAGTGGTAATTTTATCCAATAATTTGCTAACCATTGTCAGAAAAAGTTAAAATCATAGAATGTCCTAGAGATGCCATGCAAGGCATTAAGGCTTTTATCCCTACTAAGGATAAGGTTCGGTATATTCAAGCATTGTTGGGCTGTGGTTATGATACTATTGATTTTGGTAGTTTCGTTTCGCCAAAAGCCATTCCTCAAATGGTAGATACCGCTGCTGTTTTGGAACAATTAGATCTTTCTGAAACCAAAAGTAAACTCTTGGCAATTGTTGCCAATGTACGAGGTGCTGCAGATGCTTGCGAACATGAAGCCATAGATTATTTAGGATATCCGTTTTCCATATCAGAGAATTTTCAAATGCGGAATACGCATAAAACAATTGCTCAATCGATAAAGACACTTGAAGAGATATTACATATTGCTGATGTTTCTGGAAAACAAGTAGTAACCTACATTTCAATGGGCTTTGGAAACCCTTATGGTGATCCGTGGAATGTGGATGTAGTAGGAGAGTGGACTGAAAAACTCGCTGCAATGGGTGCTAGAATTTTATCGCTTTCTGATACCGTTGGAACATCAACTCCGGAAGTAATCGATTATTTATTTTCGAATTTAATCCCGAAATACCCTGAAATAGAATTTGGTGCACATTTACACACGACACCAGCAAAATGGCATGAAAAAGTTAATGCCGCTTTTGAAGCTGGTTGCCGAAGATTTGATGGTGCTATTCAAGGTTTCGGTGGTTGCCCCATGGCAAAAGATGAGCTCACAGGTAATATGCCTACTGAAAAAATGCTTTCTTATTTCAATACCGAAAAAGTTGATTCTGGAGTTAATTGGTTGGTTTTTGAAGCTGCTTATAACAAAGCATCGGATTTGTTTTCAGAGTATCATTAATTCTCATTCCTGAATTTCTTCACGTTAATATTTCCTAAATGTTAAATCCTTAAGTTTATTTAGATTTAATTTAAATAAAGTTTGTCTAAATCAAAAATGATCCTAATTTTGCGTTTTTAAAAATCAACTATCTATAACAAGTCTAAATAAGAATAATGCTTAAAAAGTTACTTTTAACTACCCTTTTATTACTTCTAATTGTATCCCTTGGTTTTGCACAAACAAAAACAGATTCCATCTCATTAATGCCGCAGACTCAGTTAAATGCAGCACAGCGTTTACTTTCAGGTAATTATGGTTCGGCGGTTACGGTTGGGGCCTATGGCGAAATGCTATACAACCAGCCTGACGGAGATAACGGGGAATTAGATATTCAGCGATTGGTGCTATTATTAGGCTATCGCTTCAACGAAAAAACACAGTTCGTAACTGAACTAGAATTTGAACATGTAAATGAAGTTTTCGTAGAGCAAGCTTTTGTAAACTATGCAATAGGTAGTAATATCAGCGTTCGTGGCGGATTAATGTTAGTGCCTATGGGTATTGTAAACGAATTTCATGAACCTACAACATTTAATGGTACAGAGCGCCCTGCTATGGATAATGCGATTGTGCCAACTACTTGGCGTGAATTGGGTATTGGCGTTGCAGGTCGAATGAATGATCTCTCATTAGGGTATCAAGCATATGTTTTCAATGGTTTTAAATCAACAGAAGCAGATGGTGAGGGGGGAGTTTCAGGGTTTTTGAAAGGTTCAAACGGACTCCGTAGTGGCCGTCAAAAGGGAATTAAATCTACTGTAGATAGTCCTACTTTGTCTGCTAAATTAGATTATTATGGTATTCGTGGATTACGATTGGGGCTATCAGGATATTTTGGTCAAACTCAAGCTGCAGATGATGTTGAAGAGATTAAAGGAGCTAATATCGGAATAAGTATGATCGGTCTAGATGCCCGTTATGCTTACAAACGTTTTACGGCAAGAGGTCAGTTTATTCATGCTTCACTCTCCGATACTGATGCTTACAATACGCTTACGGGAAGAGATTTAGGAAGTGCATTACAAGGATTTTATATAGAAGGAGCTTTCAATCTTTTGCCAAGAGATAAAAAACAAAAATTATTTGCTTTTACGCGCTATGAGAAATTCAATACACATGCTGATACTGCAGGTGATTTAATAGCGAATGATGCTTATGATAGAACCGATGTAACGACGGGTTTTACGTATCATCTAGCACCTGGCGTTGTTATAAAAGCGGACTATCAATTTCGTTCGAATGAATCAGACACAGATACAAAAGATAGATTAAACTTTGGAATTGGAGTTTGGTTCTAATAAAGCTAGTCTCATTTATTGTTGATTTTTTTTAAAATAAAAATATTATTTTTATTAAGATTTAATCTAAATTAATACCTTTGTTCATGGCTAAAAAATTTCAAAGTATTGGCATATTCCTCTTCTCATCAATGGTGTTTTTTAGTTTTGGTCTTCCTAAAAATGTGACTAAGAAAATTGTTAAAGAAGTAAATAAGGCCTTTGAAATTAGTGCTTTTGAAATGGATGCGATTACAATATCGGACGAAATAAACGGAAAAACCCCTTTAAAGTTTTCTAAAGATAATTTTTATCGCCTCTCTAGTGGTGATCAACTTTTAGGCTATGCTTTTGTAGATCAAGCTCCAAGCAAGACAGCAAAATTTGATTACTTGGTAATCTTTGATGTTCACCTAAAAGTAAAACATTCCAAAGTCCTTATTTATCGCGAAGAGTATGGTGGTGAAATAGGTAGTAAAAGGTGGTTAAAGCAATTTTTAGGAAAGACTGGTGGCGACCGTGTGAACCATGAAACTAATATTGATGGAATTGCAGGCGCTACCATATCGGTTCGTTCTATGACCAATGCAATGGATGATTTATTTCAAAGTATAGCAATTCTGCAGGCAAACGAAATACTTCAATGATTTATAATGGCATTTTAGCAAATTTTCCAAAAGAAATCAAAGTTTTTATAGGTGCTTTTGTAATCATCTTGTCCATAGGTTTTTACACCGGTCTTTTGTTTGTTTCCCAAACAAGTACCACATCAACAGATGGATTAGTTGAAAATTACAACGGTAATGAAAAAGACGAAGATGCTGAAATAATGAAATTCAAAAAGAGTGAACGTGAAATGTTGACGATTGTGCACACGCATGTACTATCAATGTCTTTTATTTTCTTTCTACTTGGAGGCTTGGTCTGGTTGACAAAACTCTCTAAGAAGTTAAAACTCTTTCTAACGGTCGAACCTTTTCTATCTGTACTATTGACTTTTGGGGGAATCTATTTTCTTTGGAAAGGAGTTCTTTGGATGAAATATATCGTCATTTTCTCAGGGTTTTTGATGACCGCAACCTTTACATTTTCGGCAATCTTGGTATTTTATCAATTGATTTTTCAGAAATCTCAACAGGTCTAAAAGGTATTGGTTTTTCACTATGTTAACTGCAAATAGATGTAATAAACTTCTGTCTTTACGCTTTATTATTATAGCACAGCAGTCTTTCCTCTTTTTTACCTACTTTTGCATGCAATTAATCCCTAATTGCTATGCAAGCTCACCTTGATAAAATAGTTGGAGAAGGTCTTACTTACGATGACGTACTCTTAGTTCCCGCTTTTTCTGAGGTACTTCCTCGAGAAGTTAACATTCAAGCAAAATTCACACGAAATATTACGATTAATGTTCCTATCGTTTCAGCGGCTATGGATACGGTGACCGAATCGCGCATGGCTATTGCTATGGCACAAGAAGGCGGTATTGGTGTTTTGCACAAAAACATGACGATTGCAGAACAAGCAATTAAAGTTCGTAAAGTAAAAAGGGCAGAAAGTGGAATGATATTAGATCCAGTTACAATGCCATTGAATACAAAGGTTAGTGATGCTAAGGCAAATATGAAAGAGCATAGCATTGGCGGCATACCAATTGTTGATGATGCAGGTAAATTGATTGGAATTGTAACCAATCGCGATTTACGCTTTGAAAAGAACAATGATAGGCCCATTGCTGAGGTAATGACTTCAGAAAACTTAGTTACGGCAGCTGAGGGCACCTCACTTTCAGAAGCCGAGGATATTTTACAAGAACATAAAATTGAAAAACTGCCCGTAGTTGATAAAAACAATAAACTCGTTGGTCTTATTACATTTCGTGATATAACGAAGTTAACGCAAAAGCCAATTGCAAATAAAGATCAATACGGTAGACTTCGTGTGGCTGCTGCTTTGGGGGTTACCCCTGACGCAGTTGAAAGGGCTGAGGCACTTGTGAATGCCGGAGTAGATGCCGTTGTTATTGATACTGCACATGGTCACACTAAAGGTGTGGTAACTGTTCTTAAAGAGCTTAAAAAGAAGTTTCCAAAATTAGATGTTATTGTTGGTAATATAGCTACAGGCGAAGCTGCAAAATATTTGGTAGATGCTGGTGCCGATGCTGTAAAAGTTGGTATTGGTCCTGGTTCTATTTGTACAACTAGGGTGGTTGCAGGGGTTGGTTTCCCCCAATTCTCTGCCGTATTAGAAGTAGCGGCCGCTATAAAGGGAAGTGGAGTACCTGTTATTGCTGATGGTGGTATTCGATATACGGGTGATATTCCGAAAGCTATTGCTGCTGGTGCAGATACGGTGATGTTAGGTTCTTTATTGGCGGGTACCAAAGAATCACCAGGAGAGACCATTATTTATGAGGGGCGAAAATTCAAATCATATCGTGGTATGGGTTCTGTAGAAGCAATGAAGCAGGGTTCTAAAGATCGGTATTTTCAAGATGTTGAAGATGATATTAAAAAATTGGTACCCGAAGGTATTGTAGGTCGCGTACCCTATAAAGGAGAGTTATTCGAAAGCATACATCAATTCGTTGGTGGGCTAAGAGCAGGAATGGGATATTGCGGAGCTAAGGATATTGCAAGTCTAAAAGACACGGGCAGGTTTGTGAAAATTACAGCGAGTGGTATCAATGAGAGCCACCCTCATGACGTTACGATAACAAAAGAGTCGCCTAACTACAGTAGATAAAACCACAATCTTTATCCGAAAGCTTTTGTTTTTTTGGCTTTTTATTTTCTAATTCTTAATTCAACGAAATAGTATTTTATTGCAGCTGAATAAATTGGCAATGAACTACTTATACCAATTTATTAGTACCTTCGAATACATAAAATAACATAATCCCTTAAAATGGCATCAGGAAAATCTTCTAAAAAAATCACTAAAATCGTTGATGAAAATGCATCAACGCAAACGAACAACAGTAACGGTACATGGGCGCCAACAGCAGAAAGTAAATCAAAAGCAACAACGTTCAGAATTATAGCAGTACTCGGATGGCTAGTGGCTATTGGTTGTCAAGTCTTTGCTTATTTCAAACTACAAGAAGTACCCGTCGATATGTACTGGATGATTGGTTTGATTGTAGTAGCATTGATTTTTGCAATAATTGGAAATATATTATGGAAAAAATCAAACCGTTTAGACCCAGCCTCTGAAAAAAATAAGTTTAAATTCTTTGTTCAAAATCAATTAGGTTTGATCATAAGTGTTTTGGCATTTTTGCCTATGGTCATTCTTATTTTTACTAACAAAAACTTAAGTGGTAAACAAAAAGGAATTTTAGGTTCTGTTGCGGTTGCTGCACTTGCGGCTGCAGGATTAACCGGAACGGAGTTCAACCCTGCTTCTGTTGAACAGTATACAGAACAAACGCAACAGGTGGAGTTGCTTAACGACGGTGTAAATAGTGTTTACTGGACAGGTTCGGGTAAAAGTTATCACCTCTATCAAGATTGTTCTTATATCAATGGCAAGCGAACAAACGAGATATTTCAAGGCACCGTTGCAAAAGCTAGAGAACTTAAAAAAATAACAGATTTATGCGATAGATGTCAAGGTAGGGCTGAAAAGGCAAAAGCACTTGACCTTAGCTCTGAACTAACAGAGTAGCTGAAAATATTCAATCATTAAAAAAGGTATTCTTGAATAGAATACCTTTTTTAATGTCTTTTACTTGATAATCGAGTTTAAAAATGTCCTGAGGCTTGCCTCGAAATATTATGTTGTTTTCTGACGAATGTCTCGTGGACCTACTCTGAGTTTTTTACTTGCCCTTTGCGGTGTAAGTTTTCCAGTCTTTTTCTTTATAAATATCATCGCCAAAGTACTTGGCGATATTCAAGAAAGGTTTTGGTTTCTGGTATCCTGGTACTGGGGAAAGCATGTTCAAATCTTCATCTAAAAAAACAACAGTAGGGTAACTCATTTTTCCGTTCATTAATGCTGCGGCAAATTCATGATACCCTTTTCTTCCTGAAGGAACGAATTTGAAGGTTTTTCCTTTATGCTCGATTTCTTCTTTTCCTTCTCCATCAAATTTCACCATATAGAAGTTAGCTTCCATATAGGCAGCCACTTCTTCATTTTGAAAAGTGTCTTTGTCCATTTTTTTGCACCACCCACACCAATCGGTGTAAACATCTACAAATATTTTTTTAGGCGTTTTGTCTGTATTAGCTAATTCTGCTGCTTCGTTCCAAGATAGCCAAGTAACTTCTTGAGCAGTTACAGAAGTTCCTATCAATGCTATAAAGATTACAACCAGAGCAGAAATAATTTTTTGATTAAACACTTTCATTAGATTTACTTTTAGTTGGTTAGTGCAACAATTATACCAAAGCTAACGAAATTACCTGAGCTTTATTTTGCTGTCGCTTTTTCCTTTTTTGAGGAAAATAAATCTTTAACGTCAACCTGATTTTTAATCAAATCATCAAAGTTCTCACGTTCACGAATTAAAATCGCTTTTCCTTGGTACCAAAGAACCTCAGGAGGTCTAAATCTTGAGTTGTAGTTACTTGCCATTGTGAAACAATATGCACCAGCATTTTTAAAGCATAGCACATCACCTTCTGATATTTCGTTGATGCGGCGATTGCTTGCAAAAGTGTCCGTTTCGCAGATATAGCCTACAATAGAATAATAGCGCTCACGGCCTTTTTCATTAGAAATATTTATGATGGAATGTGAAGCCCCATAAAGCATAGGCCTTATTAAATGATTGAACCCAGAGTCAATACTCGCAAAAACAGTTGAGGTTGTTTGCTTTACCACATTTACTTTAGCTAAGAAAAAGCCAGCCTCACTAACCAAAAACTTACCTGGCTCAAATGCTAGTGTTAGTTCTTTTCCGTATTCTTTGCAGAATTCGTTGAAACGTGAGCTGAGTTTTTTGCCCAATTCCTCGATATTAGTTTCAATATCTCCTTCTTTATAGGGTACTTTGAACCCGCTACCAAAATCAATAAAATCGAGATTTGGAAAATTTTTGGCCGTTTCAAATAAGATTTCTGAGGCATAAAGAAACACGTCGATATCTAGAATATCACTACCGGTATGCATATGAATGCCGTTGATATTCATTTTAGTTAAAGCAACAATACGTAGCAAATGGGGAATCTGATGAATGCTTATTCCAAATTTAGAATCAATATGTCCAACTGAAATATTCGAATTTCCACCTGCCATTACATGAGGATTGATTCGAATGCAAACTGGTATATCAGGGTGTTTACTTCCGAATTGCTCTAATATCGAAAGGTTATCAATATTAATCCGGACACCTAATTTAGAAGCCTCTTCAATTTCTTCAAGTGAAACGCCGTTAGGTGTAAAAATGATTGATTCTGGTTTGAAACCAGCCAAAAGACCTAGTTGTACTTCTTGTATAGAAACCGTATCAAGACCGCTACCTAAGCCGTTCATAAGTTTCAAGATAGCCATGTTAGAAAGTGCTTTAGCTGCGTAATTGAGCGTTAGATTTTTAACGCTACTAAAAGCTTTTGTTAATCTGTTAAATTGCGAAACTATTTTTTCAGCATCATATACATATACAGGATCACCATAAGTTTTAGCAATTTTGAGTAAATCAGTATTCTTCATTTTCCAAAGTGATTTTTAACAAATCTAAACCTCTATCATGTGATGTCAAAAAAAATAGCACAAAAACAGATAATACAACAAATTGTTATATTTGAAACAAGGCTAAATTTTGATCTCATTTGTTGGTAAGCCCTTCGAATTGTATTTTTATCAATTAACTTAAAAATAACCGTAAATGAAATTACCGATGTTCCCCCTACAGAGTATTTTTTTTCCTGGTGAAACCGTTCCGCTTCATATTTTTGAAGAGCGTTATAAACAGCTTATTCGTGATTGTCGTGATGAGGCGATTACCTTCGGCATTCCAGTTTATATTCACGACAGTATTCTTTTTGGCACGGAGGTGCAGCTTGTAGAAATTGTAAATACTTATGAAAGTGGTGAAATGGATATAACTTGTGTCGCCCGTCAAGTTTTCAAAGTAATCTCATTCGAAAATCAAATGGAAGGCAAGTTGTATGCTGGCGGAGATGTTGAATTTTTAGACAATGTTCACGACGTGGAAGCCTCTGTCAAAATTGAATTACTTGGACTTTTGGAGGCATTATACAATTTGATGTCAGTTCCTTTCACTCCAATGGCGGTTGATAAGTTTCATAGTCATGTACTCGTTCATAAAATGGGCTTGTCCTTTGATCAAGAATATGAATTGTTACAGATACCAAAAGAAAGTGAGCGTTTGAAGTTTATAAAAAATCATTTGGTTACAACAATTGCAGTTTTAGAAGAAGTAAATCGAACGAAACAAACGATCAAGTTGAACGGAGATTTTAAAAATTTCGACCCTTTAGATTTTGAAGATTTCTCTATTGATTAAATGGTTCAAGACAAAAATACCAAACCGCATTTAATCAGTTTATTTAAAGTCGTAACTAAGCAAATAATTCATTAGTGTAAATGAGTCCTGTTTCCTATTTTTGTTGTCAAATCTAAATACATCTTTTATATATGAATCTTCACGAATATCAAGGAAAAGAAATTTTAGCGAGTTTTGGTGTCCGCATACAGCGGGGTATCGTTGCTCAAAATGCCAACGAGGCGGTCGCTGCAGCAAAAAAATTAACAGAAGAAACTGGTACTGGGTGGCATGTCATAAAAGCTCAGGTTCATGCAGGTGGTCGTGGAAAAGGTGGAGGTGTTAAATTGGCTAAGAACCTTAAAGAAGTTGAAGAAATCGCAGGTCAAATTATTGGAATGAACTTGATTACACCACAAACATCTGCTGAGGGTAAAAAAGTACATCAAGTTTTGATTGCTGAAGATGTGTACTATCCTGGTGATAGTGAAACTAACGAATTCTACATGTCTGTATTGTTAAATAGAGCCTCAGGAAAAAATATGATTATGTATTCCACCGAAGGCGGTATGGATATCGAAGAAGTAGCAGAGAAAACACCACATTTGATTTTTACAGAAGAAATAGATCCAGGAACCGGGCTACTTCCATTTCAGGCTCGAAAGATTGCTTTTAATTTAGGATTGTCAGGAGGCGCATTTAAAGAAATGACCAAATTCGTTGGTTCTTTGTACAAAGCATACGTTGAAAGTGATTCAAGTATGTTTGAGATTAATCCTGTTTTAAAGACTTCTGATGATAAGATTATGGCAGTTGATGCTAAAGTATCTATTGATGATAATGCATTATATAGAAGAAAGCAATATGCAGCAATGCGAGATTTACGTGAAGAAAACCCAATAGAGGTTGAAGCAGGTGAATTGGGATTAAATTATGTAGACTTAGATGGTAATGTCGGTTGTATGGTAAATGGAGCGGGATTAGCCATGGCTACTATGGATTTGATAAAAATGGCCGGTGGTGAACCAGCGAATTTTTTAGATGTAGGCGGTACTGCTGATGCCAAAAGAGTGGAGGAAGCTTTTCGTATCATTTTAAAAGATGAAGGGGTGAAAGCTATTCTAGTGAATATCTTCGGTGGTATTGTGCGTTGTGATCGAGTTGCCAATGGTATCGTAGAAGCCTATAAGAATATGGGCGATTCCATTAAGGTGCCTATTATTGTGCGATTACAGGGTACGAATGCAGAATTGGCTAAAGAAATTATAGATAATTCTGGTTTGGCTGTAGAGTCTGCAGTTCAGTTCCAAGAAGCTGCAGATAAAGTAAAAGAGGTTTTAAGTTAAAACTTATTATATAAATATTTAGCAAGAGCAACGTTAATATCGTTGCTCTTTTTTTTGAACCTTTTGTCTTAAAAAGTTATTTTTTTTGCGAGTCTAGGTCTTCTTGTTCATCACCAAAGACCCTTTTTTATTTTTTTTATCAAAATTTTTTATTAATCCAATTCAATGTTGAATATGAACTGATATTCGAATTTTAAATGCTGATTACTAGCTATTTGTGATTACTCTTCAATATTATTTTAGTTAAATTTTTCGATCATTTAATTCTTTAAAATTATGTTAAACCAATGTTTCGGTGTAACATTTAGTTTTCTGGCGCGTCTTTTTAGTAATACATCATCAATCAATTATTAATCAGACTTTGAATTAAAACCGACAATCATCGGCTCAAAGTCAAAAACAAACAAGTCATGAGAAAAGTAAGTTTAATGCTAGTAGCAGCTTTGCTACTTTCTACCGGAAGTATTTTAGCAAACGATTCAAAAAAAGATGAGAAACCATCTAAAACTCAAAATTTATCTGAACAGATAGGAGGTTTTTTACACAGCAACAATTTAACTGAAAACCATTTAGGTCAAGAAGCTCAAGTGCTTTTTATGTTGAATAGCGATAAAGAAATCGTTGTGTTGTCAGTTGATACCGAAAAGGACGATTTAGAAGGCTTTATAAAAGGAAGGTTAAACTACCAGGCCGTTGAAATTGGCACCTACGAAGAAGGTAAAAAGTATACTATTTCAGTACGTATTACTAGTTAAAGGTTGGTCAATGACTAGTATTTGAGTCCTGTCCCTTTTCTAAAGGGTTCAGGACTTTTTTTTGTTCTTGTATTTTACATGATCGATATCTTGATTCACATTTTTACGTTGAACAGCTTTATAAACAACTTTTGGCTTTTCAGATTTTTGAACTATCTTTTTTTGCGAAAGAACGTCACCCGGGTTTTTAGGGTTTTCCTTAGTGCCACGCAAATGAATCACTAGGCCGTTTAAAAAGTTACGTAATACTTGATCACCACATTCCATATAATTAGGATGTGCTTCTTTTCTAAAAAATGCTCCTAGTTCACTTTTTGATATTTTAAAATCCGCCAATTTTAAGATTTCTACAATTTCATCATCCCTTAACATTAGTGCTACTCTAAGTTTTTTAAAAATATCGTTATTGGTCATTCTTTTTATTTAGCTGCAAGATATTATAAAATTAGTGTAAGCTTATAAATTGTATGTCGTTTGTCGATTTTTTATACGATGTAGGGCTTTTTTTTAGTTATACTATACCATTTATTGGGTAGCTATGAATTCGATGTTATGAGGACTTTCAAAGAAAAACTGAGTATCCTTTCTGAAATGATCGCCTTCGCAAAGGTTAATGGTGTGATTAAACCACTTGAATATGACTTTTTGTTGGGTATTGCAGTTCAATTAGAAGTAGATCAGAAATCATTCGATTTGCTTTTTGAAAAGGAATCTGAGCGTTTAATTCCTAAAACTGAGGCAGAACGGATTTTGCAGTTTCATAGACTAGTTTTATTGATGAATGTAGATGAGGAACAAGATGAGATAGAAATACTTCAGTTGCATAATATTGGTCTTTCGATGGGCTTGCCGCCTTCAGCAATAGATCAAGTGCTTGAGATTATGCATTTATATCCAAATAAAGTGGTACCTCCAAGGGTGCTGATAAAAATATTCAAAGCTCATCATAATTAGAAATTGGCAATAATATTGATTCGTTAAACATGAAAAGTAAAGAAACTAAAATCGGAATTTTATCTGAAATGATTGAATTGGCAAAAGCTGATCAAGTAGTCAAAGAATCGGAATACAACTTTCTTTTTGGCTTATCAGTTCAATTTGGGATTCATAAAGAGGAATTTGATGAATTGTTTCTTCAGCCAACTAAGAGAATTGTATTTGATACGCACAAAGAACAAGTCGAACAATTTCATAGACTTATTGTTTTAATGAACATTGATCAAGAAAAACATCGTCTCGAAGTAGAATTGCTACGTGTTATGGGTTTGAGACTTGGTTTGAAGCCTTCTCTTGTACTGAGAATGCTTGACGAAATGAATAATTACCCCAATGGAATGGTACCGCTTGACTCGCTTTTGCTAATTTCAGCGCAAAATACACCTCATTAATACCATATTACTTCAAAAAATGCCATTATGTCGTAAATTGACATTTAAATAATGACACAATGTCATTAAATTGGTACTGGTATATCTTTTGACTTTATTGGATTGAAATTGAAGTTTAATCTATAAAAGAATAAATAGTATGAGTATAGTTAAAAGAAATAATTTAGTTTTTCCTGCATTAATGAATGAAATTTTTAAACCTGATTGGTTTGGAGGTTTAGAGAACGTGAGTAACCATGTTCCGCCGGTTAATATTAAAGAGAATGAAACAGGTTTTGAATTAGAACTTTCTGTTCCAGGAAGGCTTAAAGAAGATTTCAAAATTGAGATTAATAAAGAAGTCTTAACGGTTACAAACGAATTAAAAACTGAGGCGGTAAACAAAGAAGATAAATATACTCGAAGAGAATTTGCTTTGAAATCTTTCACTAGAGCTTTTACCTTGCCAAATTCTGTTGATACAGAGCATATTAAAGCAGATTACCAGAATGGGGTTTTGAGTTTTGTTCTTCCTAAGAAGGAAGAAGCTCTGCCAAAGCCTAAAAGATTGATAGAATTATCATAGAGAATGGTAAAAAAAAATTACGAGCATGCTGTCTCTTAGTAGCAATTCGTATTAGTTGGTTAGTTGGTTAGTTGAGAGGCGCCTTTACTTTTTAGTGGAGGCGCTTTCTATTTAGTAGGGTTATAGTAACATTACTTGACAAATGATAATTTCTTTCATAAAGTTGCTAATTTTTAGCTGCTTAATTGGGCTGATAAGGCTATTATGGTGATTTAGTATTTAGATGTAGAACTTAAGATTTTTAATTTATTTCTAAAGAAATAAACTGACTTTGAATACCCAATAGTGCGATTATCAATTGAGATAAACACCTTTTTATTTATTATTTTTTGTAAGAATAAAAATTATCAAATGATTTTTCAATAGTCATTAAACTTAGCTAGTAGTCTTTATTTTAGGCAGAGAAGTTATTTCTTATCGTCACATATTTTTCTAAGAAATAAAAGTAAAATCTCTTTATTAAATGTGATGTGTTTTTAAAATTTAATTCATAGAATGGGGTAGTGCGAAAATTTAAAATATTTTTAAATTAAGTTAAAAAATTCCCATCTTTAGAAGCAGTAACAAATGATATTAAATCGAAAATTGTTTCTATTGCTTTTTTGTTTTTTGAGCTTTTCTATTTTTTCTTAGAAGTGTGGTTGTCCTTCCAAATAAAATTAAAAACAAAACCTATTATGAAGAAATAATAATTTTAGCTAAAAAAAGCAGACTGTTAAGAAATTAAGGCTTGATTTTCAACGGTATGGTTGTTATATTTATTTTTAGACAAATCTAAAAATAGATTTTAAATAATTAAAATCCAGTTTTTTACGTTTATTTATGTGAAATTTTAATTAAAGTAACAGAAAAATGAAGAATTACAAGTAGAATATACATAAATTTTAAACAAATTACTCTTGTTTTTGTAACATTTTTATTTCGTCTCTTAACTTGGCGGCTTGCATAAAATCTAATTCCTTTGCTGCTTTTTCCATCGATTTTCGTTTCTGGCGAATAAGTTTTTCAATTTGATCTTTTGTTAAATATTCTAGATCTGGCTCTGCTGCTCGCATTTCTTCTTTTGCAAAATGATAGGTTGAAACGGAGTTTTTGGCAAGTACACTATCGAGGCTTTTATTGAGTGCTTTTGGTACAAGATTATGTTCAGTATTATAAGCAATTTGTTTTGCTCTACGATAAGCAGTTTCATCAATTGTTTTTTGCATGCTTGCGGTAATTTTATCGGCATACATAATTGCTTTACCATTCAGGTTTCTTGCTGCTCTTCCTACGGTTTGTGTAAGTGAACGATTACTGCGTAAAAATCCTTCTTTGTCTGCGTCAAGTATAGCAACTAAAGAAACTTCTGGTAGATCTAAACCTTCTCGTAACAAGTTAACACCGATTAGAACATCGAAGATACCTTTGCGAAGATCTTGCATAATCTCCACTCGTTCTAAAGTATCTACATCACTATGAATATATCTACAGCGAACATTTATTCTGCTTAAATATTTGGTCAGTTCTTCTGCCATTCGTTTGGTCAAAGTAGTAACTAATGTGCGTTCATCTTTTTCCACGCATTGATGAATCTCTTCTACCAAATCATCAATTTGGTTTAAACTTGGTCTAACTTCAATGATCGGATCTAATAGTCCGGTAGGTCTAATAATTTGTTCTGCAAATATGCCTTCGCTAAGTTTCATTTCATAATCTGCTGGGGTCGCACTTACATAAATGACTTGATTTTGTAAGGCTTCAAATTCTTCAAATTTTAAAGGTCTATTATCCATTGCGGCAGGTAAGCGAAATCCATAATCAACTAAATTGACTTTCCGAGATCTATCGCCACCGTACATGGCATGCACTTGAGGAATGGTTACATGGCTTTCGTCAATAACCATGAGATAGTCATCAGGAAAGTAATCAAGCAAGCAGAAAGGTCTTGTGCCTGGTTCTCGACCATCTAAATACCTTGAATAGTTTTCGATGCCAGAACAATAGCCCAACTCTCTAATCATTTCTAAATCGAAGCTTGTTCTTTCTTCTAAACGCTTTGCTTCCAATGGTTTTGCTATTTCTTTAAAATAATCTACTTGCTTAACCATATCATCTTGTATTTGATGAATAGCGTTTTGAAGGATGTCAGGTGAGGTAACAAACATATTGGCAGGGTAGATGTTCAGGTTTTCATAAACTTCTATGATGTTATTGTTAAAAGGATCAAATGCCTCTATTTCCTCAACTTCATCCCCAAAAAAATGAATGCGAAATGCATGATCTGCATAACTAGGAAAAACATCTACCACGTCACCTTTCACCCTAAAATTACCGTTTCTAAAATCAGCTGTCGTTCTTGAATATAGACTTTGCACTAATTGATGTAGAAATTTGGTACGTGCAATAACTTGATCTTTTTTAATATTGATCACGTTTTTTTGAAATTCAATAGGATTCCCTATACCATACAAACATGAAACAGACGCGATTACTATAATATCTCTTCGCCCAGAGAGCAACGATGATGTTGTACTTAATCTAAGCTTTTCAATATCTTCATTGATTGATAAATCTTTTTCGATGTATAGCCCTGATGTTGGAATAAATGCTTCGGGCTGATAATAATCGTAATATGAAACAAAATACTCTACTGCATTCTCAGGAAAAAACTGCTTGAATTCTGAGTATAATTGAGCTGCTAGGGTTTTGTTATGCGCCAAAACCAAAGTGGGTCGCTGTACCGTTTCGATGACATTGGCGACCGTAAATGTTTTACCTGATCCGGTAACGCCCAATAGCGTTTGGTACTTTTCACCAGATTCCATTCCATCGACCAATTGCTTGATTGCTTGAGGCTGATCTCCTGTAGGTTTGAATTCTGATTCGACCTTAAATTTCATCTTTTAAAAATACAAAAGAGAACGATTATAAATGATATCTTACCGTTTAAATTTTCAGACAAAAAAGCGAACTATTAGCTCGCTTTTTTGTGTTGAAATTTAAAACGATTTTTTATTTTTTAGCATCTTCTTTTTCTGCCCATTTTTTTGCTCGTTCAGTTCGTTTAGCAGAGCCTGGGTGAGAAGAAGTTATAGCACCTTTACCACCATCACCACTTAACTCAGCTAACTTTTGAAAAGCACCGGCCATAGCATGGTAGTCATAACCTTTGCTTACCATAAACTTAAAACCGTACGTATCAGAATCAGATTCATGGGTTTGCGAAAACTGTGCATTTGCAACGGTTTCAACGAAACCACCAATTTCGTCATCCATTAATACTTTTCCGGCATTTGTATTCGCAGCTGCTAAATCTTTAGCTGCAGAAATGCTGTAAGCTGACTGATATCGTTTTTTAGAATGCCCTAGTTTTACATGTCCTATTTCATGTCCGATTACGCTTAGAATTTCATCATCCGTCATCAAATCCATGAGACCTGCCATGACGCGAACACTTCCGTCTGGAGTTGCGAAGGCGTTAATATCAGTAACTAAATAGACCTTAAAATTTAAAGTAAGACCATCTTCATTTTCCAAGCCAGTCACTAATTTCGATAATCGGTCTCCGTATGGGTCTCCAGGCTCAGCTATTGGATTGTTCTCGTCCATCCATTGAACAGATTGTAGCGATAGCGTTGCCATTTCTTCGTCAGAAAGGGTTGCTGCTTTGCCTAATTTCTTGGCTGCATCAACATTGCCTTTTTTTAATATTTTCCCAAATTGAGCTTGCGAGGTAAGTGTAATGAATGATAAAGTTAACAGTAAAAAGGAATGTTTCATTATTTATTTTTTTAATATAATCTAAATTTAGAAGAGCAAATATAGTTCGATAAATAAAAGATAAAAACCCTGAATTCAGGGTTTTTAGATTTATCTTTTTAAAGCGAAGTGATTGGTTACCAATTCATTGTTTTCTTCATCAATATATTGATACCAATAGTCAGATGCAGGTACTGATGTGCCATTGATTGTTCCATCCCACCCTCTATTTAGGTCTTTAGTTTGAAAAACAAGTTTGCCATAACGGTCATAAATTCGGAGCTCACCGTTAGTATTACATTCATTTTCGATGATATTGAAACTGTCATTTATACCATCACCATTAGGCGTAATGAATTTTGGAAATTTAGCAGTACAACTATCTTCTTCGAGAATTACTTCTTCACAGATAGTTGAATCTATTGTTAACGTAAAACTACTCTCATCTGAACAGGAAACAGACTCGAAATAAATGTATACTGTTTGAGAAGTAGTTAATTCATCGCCTGTAAATAGTTCGTTTCCTAATCCACTTGATTGCGTAAAATAATTTCCGTTTGTTAGAATGGGTAAGGTATAAAATTCGCATGCTATTATATCACCTAAGTTATCAACAGGAGTTAAGGAATCTATCGTCACAACGAAGCTATTTTCGTCTGTGCACCCGACAATACCTGCATGAAAAAAATTGTTTGTGAGCTTAAAATGTTAGCTCCTGCATGCAATTGGCTACCGCCAGCGTTTGATTCTGTATAGTAAAAATTACCAGGGCTTAGCTCAGGTAAAATGTAACTTTCACAGGCAAAAACATCAACTGGACTATCAGCAACTTCATTTTGGGATATTGTAACCGTAAATGAACTCTCATCAGAGCAGACATTTGATCCAACACTAGTTTCAGTATAAATAAAGATAGTTTGGGTAGCGGTAATAATATGACCAACATTCAACTGGGTTCCACCACCATTAGTAGCGGTAAAATAATTGTTGTTTTCACTTAGGATAGGTAAGGAGTAACTGCTACATTGATTTACATCGCTTTGATTGTCTGCTATTGGCGAGTTTGTTAAGGTCAAGGTAAATTCAACTTCGTTCGAACAAACATAATTGTCACCTTTATTTTCATCATAAACATATAGGGTTACCGGATAGGAAGCGTAATCTGAAAAATTAATTGTACTACCAGCGGGATACTGGTTACCAACTCCTGTTGAATCATCACTATAAATTTCGTTCCCAGATAAATTAGAACCCGAGATTTCAGGTAATATATAGCTATTGCATGCCTCAACATCGCCAATTGTATCCAATTTCGGACTAATCCCAACTGTTATCGTCTGCTCATCGGTTCCACTATTAAATGTTGATGGAAGACCATCATCTATTAATGTTACTACATAAGTTGTGGTTGCGATTGGAGAAACATCTAAAGTTGAGTTAGTACCCAAGATGGTAGGATTACCTTGAACACTCCAAGCATATGAATAACTACCTGTCGCAATTAAAGGATTGGGTACTGCTGTAAGGGTAATGATTGTATTGTCGGTATCACATACAGCTTCATGTGAAGTATTGATACTAACTTGCGGAGCTAATACAGTAAGCGTTAATAAAAAATCTTGTTCATCATTGCAATGGGACATGGTGGCATTTTCATCATAGATATATAGCGTAACAGGATATGAAGGAAAGTCAATGTAATTCAAGGTTGTGCCAGCGGAATACGAAGTTCCAGCTCCACTTGTTTCCGTAAAATACATTTCATTTCCAGTCAGATTGGTTCCGGTAATTTCTGGTAATGTGTATGAATTTGGCTCATTTTGGTCAGCTAAATCGTCCAATATTGGCGACGTACAGGTAGTTGTAATGATCAAACTAAAATCTTCTTGACTGGCGCAAGATCCTGCACCGTCGTAAATATAGATAGTTACAGGATAAGAGGGAAAATCGCCATAATTGATAACATGGTTAGCATTGTACTGGGTTCCCGTTCCGTTCGGACCTGTAAAATATGACTGTGCTCCTGTAAGGTTGGTTCCTGTAATAACTGGCAACGTATAGGAATTTGGTTCATTTTGGTCGGCTAAATCATTCAACATGGGTGCAGCTGTACCTCTGTCTGTAATCGTCCAACCGTCGCTTGATATCATATTGGTTCTTGCTACAGTACCTTCACAATATTGACTATTGCCTCCGCTAAAAGGAACATTAAGTTGAAGATTTAAGTCATTCCAGCCTATTAATAAAGCATCGTAATTTGGTGTTGATAAAGTAACTCCTCCAAACATTGTTGCGGCGTTGGTCAAATTCATTACATTCCAATTGCCAATATCTTGATCAAAATCCTGCGCTCCCGAAAACATAATTGACATGTCAGTAACGTTCGAAACATCCCAATTTCCTATGTCTTGATTAAAACTTCTTGCTACCGCGAACATCCCTTCCATAGAAGTTATGCGACTCACGTCCCATCCTGAAATATCTTGATTAAAATCATGGGCATGAATGAACATACGTCTTATATCCGTAACACTTGTAATATCCCAATTTCCAAGATCATGATTGAATCGGTTGGCAGCATTAAACATATTGTTCATAGAGGTTACCTTATTTACATTCCAATTACCGATATCTTGATTGAAGACCCTTGCTTCAGTAAACATTAATGCCATGGTGGTCACATTTGATACATTCCAACTACCGATATCTTGATTAAATACTGTGGCACGATTGAACATTCTTGACATATCAGTTACATTACTTACGTTCCATCCTCCAATAGGCGAGTTAAACGCATTTGCATTCGCGAACATTGAATTCATTTTCATTACACGGCCGACGTTCCATCCAGAGATATCTTGATTGAATACTTCTGCTTGTTCGAACATACTACTCATGTTGGTAACATTGCTCACGTTCCAATTACTAATATCCTGATTGAAGAGTTCGGCCTGTTCGAATAGGCTCGACATATCAGTTACGTTGTTCACGTCCCAATTAGAAATATCATAATTAAAAATTAGTGCATCCTGAAACATTGAAGCCATACTAGTAACTGCTGATAGATTTGGAGCATCTGTAAAATTACCTTGTAAGTTTTCACAGCCATCAAAGGCTCCTTCCATAGAAGTCCATGTATTATCACCCCATTGTTCTATAGTTAATAATTTACTTGCATCACCGGTATCGTTGAAATATATTCGAGGAAAAGTACCCGTAATCGATACGGTGTAAGTGCCTGGTGTTGCATAGGTATGGACAGCGTTACCGGTTTCACCTGTAGTAGTTGTGCCATCTCCCCAATCCACGTCATAATCATATGTTTCTCCAAAGAAAGTTGGAATCCTTATTTGATCGTCAGCAGAATTTCCAAAATTATCGGTTTTCCATGTGGTTATAAAAGGATTTGATAGGGGAGCAGCACTTATATTTAAAGTAATGTTGTGACGCTGTAGTGTCAAGTCTGTTACAATATCACTAGATACATCACAGCGATAAGTGCCGGCATCAGTCACTTGAATATTTGTAAGGGTCAGGTTTGGACTGTCAGGTGCTTCCGCAATGACCGTATTGTTTTTGTACCAGGTATAATGCAATTGTGTTCCGCTGGGTACAGTTACACTTAGGGTAACATCATCACCGGTATTTTCATTCAATACCAGAGGCAAATCTAGCTTTGCTTGTGGACTCACATCAAGAGAAGTCATATTTGCCTTATAGGTAGCAAATTCGTTTTCAAAGTCGCCAAACTGATATTGATTTCCATCGATCCAAAGAAACTCAACACTTTTACTATCAAAACCTAGCCCGGTCAATGGGGTGAAATCAGGAATGATTCCGCTCAACTGATTATTTGATAAGTGTAATTGATATAGCTCGGTGAGTCCGGTTAATGATGCTGGTATGCTTCCTGTTAATTGATTTCCAGAAAAGACTAAATGACTTACTTTTGATAAATTTCCTAATGTGCTGGGTATGGCTCCATCGAGCATATTATTTCCAAGGTTCAATTGTTCCATGGCGGTCATATTACCTAATTCTGGAGGAATAGGACCACTTAACTGGTTATTGCCTACATAAAAATTTTTGCACTTTGTCCAATTTTCTAGTACTGAGGGAATACTGCCCGTAAGTTGATTATCACTCCATAAAAACGAACGCGCTTCTGTAAAATTTCCATATTCTGGTGGAATAGGTCCTGTTAGTGCATTTGTTTGTATATAGAAAACGGATAAGAGTAGTAGATTCCCTAATTCTGGAGGTAATGTTCCTATTAGATTGCTTTTATCAATCGTAAGTGATGTAAGATTGGTAAGGTTGCCTAATTCTGGTGGGATAATTCCAGGACTATAGTCATTATCTCCAATCCGTAGGGCTTTTAGGGTTGTTAAGTTTCCTAATTCAGGGATAATAGTGCCTGTAAGGTTATTTTTATAGAGTGAAAGTGTCGATAGATTGGGTAATGTGGTAAGGGATAATGGAATAGGCCCCGTATGTTTATTTTCATGTATCGAAAATACAGTTAAGCTAGTGAGGTTTCCAATATCGGTTGAAATAATTCCGCTTAGTTCTCTATTCGAGTTTAGAATTATTTCTTCAAGGCTTAGAATGGTATAAAGTTCATCTGGAATAGCACCAGAGATCTCGTTTCTTGGTAGATCTAATATTTTTAACCATTGAAGGTCACCTATTTCAACAGGAATTAACCCAGCAAGTTTATTACCCGCCATATCAATTTCTGTGACGTGACCTCCTGTAACTGAGATTCCATACCAAGTATCAACAGTTGCCGCAGTATTCCAATTCGTAGTGTTGTTCCAATTGGGTCCATCAGTAGCATTGTACAAGGCAATAAGTGCCGCTCGTTCTGCAGGCGATACTTGTGAAAATGAAATATGAGCTACTAAAAGTAGTAGCAGGGGGAAAAGTAGGCCTTTCATGCGGTTAGTGAATTGGTCATTCAATAACGCGAAACTGTCCTTAATATTGCACTTTGAAACTACCTCTTTAAAGCAAAATGGCCTACTAATTTTTTCTGATTAGATGCAGTAGCTTTGAACCAGTAATCAGAAGATGGGAGTGGTTTGCCAAGAAAATTTCCATTCCAACCTCTTGATGTAGGATCAAGCTGTAGTAAAAAATTTCCATATCTATCAAAAATAAAGATATCACCTTGAAGTACTTCTGGGATACTGGTTATTTCTGGAGGAAGTATAAACTGCCAATAATCATTAACGCCATCACCATTAGGCGTAAAAAAATTTGGAAAATCATCTCGCATTAAACCCCTTTCTATTAAGCGTGAAACAATACCACAACCATTTTTATCTCTTACGTAAATCGTATGCTGTCCGTCGGCTATATTGACAAATATATTTTCATCTCGATACGGTCCGTTTTCATCGTCTAAGGCATATTCATATTCCCCATCTCCACTTACATTGACAATCGCCTGTTTGCCAACGGTAAGTTCTCTGATGTCAATTGATTCAATAATTGCTGGTCCTGAGGGCAGAACATTGAAGTTTTTAAAACTCGAGCATTCAATCTGTACGCCAGACTTGCTGATTAAATTATAGGCTTCTAAAATATAATTACCAGTTTCGCTAATTTGAAAATTTCGGTTTTGAGAAACTATAGTTTCAATGTCATCTGATATTTTATACCAGCGAAACCCATCTGCTTGACCTTTGGCAGAAACAGGTATTGGGTTACTGTTTTTACATTTAAAAAATACAGTCGGAAATTCTAACTCAGGACTCAAAGATGTTATTTCACCAGTAATTGGGTCAACTTCATCACAGGGGTCAACAATTGCACCCGTAAAGAAACTTTCTTCATTACAGGGTATGGATTGGCCATTTTCATTTTCTGGGCGAATAGTAACGTAAATACGCAAATCTCCTGGTAAATTAACAGGAGGATCATACGAAAGAACGTTGCCTACGTTCACATTATTTAAAAGATCAGTACCGCCTTCAGATGTGCCAATTGATACATTGTAACTTGTCGCTGTAGGGGCATATGCCCAAATAATATCAGTTACTATGGTAACATTAGCCGCATTGTTATCGGGCCCAACTAAAAGCGTGCAGGAAGGAGGAGTTGTTACATCGACGGTGTTAAAAATAATATTGCTACATGAAACCGGTTGGGCATTTGAATTTATAATACTCAAGCTCATATAAATTCTAGTATTTTCAGGTAAGCCAACAGGTGCTTTATAAGAGTTGACGATGCCCGTAGCTTCACGATTAAGTATATCCGTGCCACCAGGTGTTGTTCCTAAAGAAACTAGATAGCCATTTATCCCGATGGCTTCTTGCCATGTTAATGTAGCGTCTACTGGAATGTCTGTATCACCGTTCGCTGGGTACGAAATATTGGGACATTGCTGTCCAAAACCCATCAGCGCCGTTAACAAAACCAAAAAGTAAAACACTTTTTTCAACATTCAATTGCAATATGATTAATACGTTTTAAATACTTTTAACGTTTGAGCGTAAAATGGCCATAAATTTTCCTTTGATTAAACGTTACGGCTTTAAACCAATAGTCAGATGCAGGCAGGGGTACACCATTAAAATAGCCATTCCAGCCTTTTGATTTTGGATCTATTTGCGCTAGCAAGTTACCGGTTCGATCGAATACCCAAAGGTTTTCGATATTAACTTCATTCTTAGCTTTAGTTGGGGCATACTGCCAAAAATCGTTGATTCCATCTCCGTTTGGAGTAAAAAATTGTGGAAAATCTTTTGCCTCTATTCTTTGTTCCACAATTCTTTGAACAATGCCACAACCATTTTTGTCACGCACGTATGCCATATGCTCGCCTATCGGAATAGAACTAAAAATAGGAGAAATTTGAAAAGGACCATCGCTGTTGTCTAATGCATATTCATAATCTCCTTGACCTTGAGCATCAATTGTAATTTGAAGTCCATTCAATTCTTTTACAACGCTAATACTTTCAATAGTTGCTACTCCAGAAGGAATAACGGTAAACTCTTGCGAACTTGCGCATTCAATAGTAGCACCAAACTGAGTAACGGTATTATAGGCTTCATATCTGTAACGACCAAATCCGTTAATTTCAACTTCGTCTGTATCCGAAAGTAATGTTTCGGTATTGTCTTCATTTAGAGCAAACCATCGAAAACCTCTTGCTTTGTCTTCACTAATAAGCACCTTAACCCCTTCTCTTGAACAAATTCCTATTTGCTTTGGAAAGTTAATTTCTGGTTTTAGATTAATAGAACTACCTGTGCTTGCATCATAATAAAACAAGCAATCTATGGTTGGCACTCCGGTCGTAAAACTTTCTTTGTTACAAAACCCTAGTTCACCATTTTCGTTATATGGCACTATCTGAACAAAAATATCTGCATCCAATGGAAATTCAATTTCTGGCCGATAAGAAAGTACATTGCCGACGTCAACATTGTTAGCAATATCATTTGATTCTGGAGTAGTTCCTACAGAAACGCGATAGCCTGTTGCGGTTGGAGCGTATGCCCATTTTAAATCGCTATTGACACTTATGTTGATTTCGTTATTCAAAGGTTCTACCAAATTCGTACAAGGTGGCGGCTCAGTAACATCGATCGTTCTAAAACTTTCACCAGGGCAAGTTACTAACTGTTGCCCTGGTAAAAACATTTCGATTGTAACGTAAATTATGGTATCATCTGGCAGACCTACCTCTGGTGTAAACGAATTGATTAAACCTGCAGAACGTCTGTTCAAAATCTCGGTACCGCCCGGGGTGGTGCCGAGTGAAATTAGATACCCTACAATACCAGGAATTGCATTCCAAGTAATTGTAGAGTTAACTGGAACGGCTATTGAGTTATCTACTGGGTTCGTTATTCTAGGACATTCTTGTGCATTTGATGTGATAAAAAACATCAGAATAACAATAACCGTTATGGTATTTTTTATATTCACCTTTAGCGTTTTAAAGCAAAATGCCCATGTATTACTTTATTTTTTAATGAGACGGTTTTAAACCAATATTCAGATGATTGCACAGGAGCTCCGTTAAAACTGCCATCCCATCCTTTTGTATTCGGATCAATTTGTGCCAAAAGCATTCCATATCGATTATAAATATCAATCTTTTCAGCTAAAGGCGAACTGCCCTCGACCGGTGGAATAAATTGCCAAAAATCATTAACGCCATCGCCATTCGGAGTAAAAAATTTCGGAAACCCTTCTAGAGTTAAATCTTGTTCAACAGAAGCTTCTGCTATACCACAACCGTTTTTATCACGTACGTAAAAGGTATGCAAACCTGGTTCAAGGTTTTGAAAAATATTAGATGTTTGGTAGGCGCCATCGATAAGGTCAACTGCAAATTCATAGTCTCCGTTTCCGGTAATTTGCACCGACACATCAATAGTTCCATTTTGACCTGTTACAATTAATTCATCGATAGTTGCAATTTCGGAAGACGTTACTTCAAATATTTTATAATTCGAACATTCAATAGTAACCCCAGATTGCATGATCAAGTTATACGTTTCAAAACCATACCTGCCTGGGTCAGTTAGCGCTACTTCATTTATGCTTGAAATTAATTGTTGATTATCATTTTGATCTAATTTAAACCAGCGAAACCCATCAGCATCAACATCAGATGTAATGTTAAAAGGAGTTTCATTTTGGCAAAAAGGAATGATATCTGGAATATTATTTTCAGGCCTTAGATCTACCAATTGATTGGTAATGGTGTCAAAATAAGGGCCGCAACCTAAAACTGTTGAAAAGGATTCTTGTGAACAATTCAATGCCTCACCAGCAGCATTAAACGGAATAATAGTAATGAAAAAAGTTAGGTTGGGTTCAAAATCTAAAATTAGTGTGCTATTTTGAATAAAGGTTACTTCGTCTAAAACATTTGCATTAAACGGGGTAGTGCCAACGGTAACTCTATACCCAGATGCATCTGGAACGGCATCCCATTCTAAGACAGGAGATAATTCTACATTTATTGCTCCATTTAGAGGGTTTACCAGCGAAGTACAGCCAGGTATAGTGACCATGGCACCTGTTGTAAAACTGTATTCTTGGCATAGTTCTAGTGCAGGGCCAATAGTATTGTATGGAATTATTGTGGCATATATTTCAGTCTCAACTTCAAATTCGAATGTTGGTTGGTAACTGAGGGCCCCAACTATATTCTCATTGTCAAGAAGTTCTGTCCCTCCAGGTGTTGTTCCTAACGAAAGAAAATACCCAGTTGCACTCGGGGCATAATTCCATGATATTGACGATGCAATGTTTACATTAGTAGATTCGTCAAATGGATAAATAGGACTTGTACAACTTGGTGGTTCGGTAATACTTTCAGTATGAAACATTTCAGAATTACAGACTATATTTTCAGCATCAAAAAAGAAAATGGTTATGGTTACATAAAGAGTTGTGTTCTCGGGTAAACCCATTGTTGGTGTATACGATGTAGCATTACCAACATTTTGATTGTTTAAAATATCAAAACCATCAGGGCTTGTACCAATTGAAATCAAATACGCTGGTGCTCCTATAATACCGTTCCAAGAAATGGTAGCGTCAATTGAAACGTTGGTGTCACCATTCATAGGGCTAATAATGTTAGGGCATGGTAGTTGCCCGTAGCTAATCTGCCCAATTACAATAATTAACCAAAATAGTATCTTTTTTCTCATATAAACTGAACAGCTAACTTAGAATTGGGCGCATTTTTATATTTTACCATAAACGCTGTTGTGCTCTTTTTTTTTCTATTTGACCATTAGCATAAGGTTTCAAACCGTGCAAGGTTAGCGCATTAAAGCAAAATGACCTTTGAACTGTTTTCGACCTTCAACTGCTACTCTAAACCAATAGTCAGATGCAGGTAATGGAGCTCCATTTATTGTTCCATCCCAGCCTTTATCAGCAACCGTTATCTGTTTGACTAGCTTTCCGTATCTATCGTAAATGCTAACATTACCTTGCATTAAATTAGCACTAGCACCTATTAGTTGCCAAGTGTCATTAGCTCCATCCCCATTTGGGGTGAAAAATTTTGGAAAACCAATGACTGCTGTTTCTCTTTCAGAAATTCCGCAACCGTTTTTATCTTGGGCAAAGATGGTATAGAATCCTGGAGAAAGATCTTCAAATAAAGGAGCATCTTGATATTCAAAACCATCTAATGAGTATTCATAGTCACCCTCACCTGATACTAGCATCGAAATAGTATTATTTTCTGAAAAATCTGATATAATGATCTCTTCAAAAATCGCTCGATTTGATGGTGTTACTACAAAATCAACAATGGTAGAACAATGTATTATTTCAGTACCATTTTGGTAATTTAAACCTACCTCAAGACTGTAAATTCCTGCTTCAGAAATTGAAACTTGTTCAGTAACACTAATTTCTTCAATAGTACCATCAATTTTATACCAATTGTATGTATCAAAACCTTCAGTTACATTAATAATTAAAGGTTCTGAGTCAGTACAAACCTGATAGGTAGGTTCTAAACTAATTCCTGGTAAAGGACGAACTTCAAGTATTATCTTCTCGACCCTTTGACATTGATTCGAACTTTCAATTCGTGCATACAAGGTTATATTTGAAGTAGTAAAGCTGCCTTCAACAAGGTTTTCTTCTAAAGATGCGTCGTTAAGGTTGCTATAAAAAGTTACATCTTGGTTTTGGTATTGTTCTTTGCGAATTACATCTAAATCGAAAGTACTTTCTAAAAGATCATCCTCAGCAGTAGAATCACATTTTATAAAAGGACTAAGAGAGCTTATTTCAATGGGATTTGAATTAATTATGACTTTTAGTTCCCCAGAATCGAGACAACCCAATTCATTAATTACATCATAGAATATTGTTTGCGAAAAAGCCTCTTGATTGATGTATTTTTCTGGATTTGAAATGGGTAAATTGTTTTCTTGATCTTCTTTGGTAGCAAAAAAAGTAAAATCTTCGCTATCGCTATTGACAGCCTGTTCTAAGTTAATTTGGGTAATTCCGTCTGAGGTATTTGAATCGATATCACATTGTTCAAGTACCAATAAATTTGCAACAGGAAGCGGGATAACTTTGATGGTAGCCTCGCCAATTATTGGGCATGATGCAAATTCAACTGCAGTAACGGTTACTTGGTACGTACCAGAGTCATTTACGTTGGCATTGGGTATTTCTATAATATGGTTTGTATTTGGTAAAGTAATACCGTCTTTTTTCCAAACATAAATTCCTTCAGCTATATCTTCTACTTCTAATGTAAAATCCTCTCCTTCACACAAGTCCAATGCGCTACTAGTACTACCGTCTTCATTTGTAAGCAACCCTACTTTGTTGAAAAAAGATTGAACAAATGGTGGCAGGCCTTGGGTGGCATTTTTTCCATTTAGCGAAATGGCATCATGCACATAATCTGAAGCGCTTCCTTTTAGGTTCGGATTATTGATAACGCTTAAAAATGGAGAGCCTTTAAGATAGGTTTTTGCAGTTGTTCGATAAATTTTACCATTGGCACCTAATTGTAAAGCACCTCTAAAAATATTTCTAGTATCAAGTATTTCAACGGATTCTGAAATATTTGGAACTAAAATGTCAAATTGTAAAAGGGAAGAGCTAATTTCATTTTCTTCAAAAACATCGTTAGAAGCATGTGTATATAGAAATTGACTGTTTGGTGAAAATTCAATACCGTAAGCTGCAAAATTTTCTCCAGATATTGTAATTTTTTTTCCATTAGAAACCCTACCTGTACCTGTATCTAAATCGTACACAAAAAGGCCATCGTTCATATTTGCACTCGCCAATTTTGATCCATCAGGAGATATTTTTAAATATCCACGAGGGTCTTCAATTACTAAACCAGAAAAAGTACTCCGCACAGATGGTTTGATTACCCCGTTGGAATTAACTTCAAACGCATGATACGTGTTAAAGGAAGCTGAGTTACCGTCTGAAGAAGCTAAGGTCATTAGCCAAATTGATTCACTAGAGCAGTCTTTGACAACAGCAGCAATTTTTTCTGAACAATCAGCGAGTAGTGAGATATTCTTTTGAGTAACAGCACCTTTGCCATTGTTTAAAGACATATCTACAATGCTGTAGTTTAAACCTCTATCAGGGTCATTATTGGAGACCTTGGTATCCACAGTAAAAACGAAAAAAATATCTTGACTACTGGGTTTGGGAACAATTATTGCCGATTGCGTACTCGAAGGATCTCCGAAAAGACCGTTGCCGTTTTGCATGATAGCATGGTCTTGATTGTAAATTGTAATACCATCGGTATAGAAAAGTAAACCGCCAAAATCGTCAGAAATGGTAGCACACCCTTCAAAAGTATTTATTTTGCCATTTGTAAGGGGAGTTACGCTTCCATCATCGTTGAAAGAAATACCAGCTCCTTCACCAAAGTACCAATTTGATGTCTCAGCCTGACTCCGAAGTAGGGTAGGGCAGAGTAAGCCAAACAATAATACTATTGCAGCGATCCTTTTCATAGCGTTCTCTTAGCACCACAATATAGTGAAAGTCTATCTTTTCAAAGGGAAATGGCTGTGAAATTGATTTCTAGCCGATGAATCGACCTTAAATCATCAATTTAGGTCTTTTTATAGATCACGTTTTTTAAGTAAGGCGTATGATAGATATATAAAAATTGCCGTCCAGCACAAAACAATGGCTAATTCATACCAATGTACTGAGAAATCTTTGGTTACCTTTTCACCAACTGTTTGCACCGCCGATTGAATTACAGAAAGCCGTGAAATAGGCTCCTCTATAGTAGTCCAAATAGATCCGAATGGAAAAAATTGATACACATTATCGGCAAGCGCTTTAGAGTATTTTCCCGCTAGATATGAATAAGGAATAAGCTCTACCCCAATAAACCAAATGAATAAAAAACCTAGGGCAAAGGCCGAACGTTTAATTAAAATACCTGCAAAAAAACAAAAAGAAAAGAACCCCAAAAGCTTTACGAAATAAGCCAAGATGTACTCTAAGTCTGAAAATACTATAGAAAATTCATTAAAATCAGAATAGATAAGGCCAAGAATTAAGGAGACTAAAAAAATGAATATGGTAGATATTGCAGAGAAGGCAATGATCATATAAAACTTAGAAAGAATAAATTCTTTTTTACTTAAGCCATCAATGAGGTTTTGTTTAATGGTTTTGTTACTATACTCATTGGCAATCATTGAAACAATCACTATGGCCAAGAATAATTTCAGAAATGCTGCCATAAACGTATTAAAATGCCAGATGTACGGAAAATTAAATATGCCCACCTCGGCAATATTAAATTTCAATGGACCCCAATCTATTTTAATATTTACAACCAGGGCGATCAGCGTCATTAAACCAAAATAGGCAACAATTAAAAATCGACTCGATTTGTTGTTCCAGAGTTTTATAAATTCTATTTGAAGTAAACGTATCATAGGGCGGTTTGATTAGTTGGATTGATTTTTGGTCAAGGTTAAGAACTGTTCTTCAAGGCTTTCTTTTCGTTTGACCAAATGTGATAGCATAATTCCCTGTTCAAATAATGATTTATTGAAATCTTCGGCGCTTATATCTTCATTGAGAAAAGCGGTGATTAACCCGTCTTCAGTTTTAATTTTACCAAAGCTTTCATTACCCTCTAAAAATTTTAGTAAGGCATCAGACTTCGTAGTTTTTAATTCAAAAAACCCTTTTGTAGCTAACATATCATCTACTCGGCCAGAATATAATTTTTCACCCTTTCTAAGAATTACAACATGACTGCATACCTTTTCAACTTCGTCTAATAAATGCGATGCTAAAAGGATTGTGGTGCCTTGACTGGCTATTTTTTTAATAATCTGTCTTATTTGATGAATGCCTTGTGGGTCTAACCCGTTTGTTGGTTCGTCTAATATTAGAATCTCAGGATCGTTCAACAATGCGGAAGCAATTGCTAATCGTTGCTTCATGCCTAAAGAGTAGGTTCTAAACTTGCTGTTTTTTCTATCTAAAAGTCCGACCAGTTCTAATTTTTCTTCAATCTTACTATGAGAAACATCTTTTATTTTACAAACCAATTTGAGGTTTTGCACCGCTGTCATGTACGGATAAAAGTTGGGTCGTTCGATAATGGCTCCCACCTTTTTGAGCGCATTATGCGTTGTAGTAGTACCATCAAACCAAGAAAATTCTCCCTTGGTGAGATTAACGACATTCAATACGATGCCAAGGGTTGTTGATTTTCCACTACCATTAGGTCCTAAAATACCATAAACATTGCCTTTTTCTATGGTGAATGATAAATCTTTGACTGCGGTTAAGTAACCGAATTTTTTGGTAAGATTGTTTACCGTAAGAATTTTTTCCAAAATGAAGGTCGTTTTTGATTGATTTAACTATCTGACGACAACCTACAACTTTTGTTACAATTTGAGACTGAAAATTAGTTTTGATTTTCGGTATTTAATTCGGTTTCACCCTAACCGTTATTCTTCGATTGGTTATGATACTACAATTACCTAAATGAATTTTATTGCTATCATAAGTACAAAGTTCCTGAGTTATTTGTACATAATAATCAAGAAGACCATTGGGCACCACAATCTTATTAGTTTCTCTTAGTATCATTGGGTTATTAAAAGACTACCTAAACTTTCGAACTACTATTTTCAATGTTTTACAAAATGTAAACTTGTTTTAGTGCTTAAATCTTAGCATGAAGTAAGCTTTGCTTATATCAAATGATTAATTTGCAAAAAAAAATACTTGTGTCTGACGAGAAGTTAATGTCAAAAAAAAAGCCCGCATATCCCGTAGGAAAACGGCTAGATACCTATTTAGATCAGTATAGCCGAAAAATAGAGATTCCTATTTTTTATGAAGATTTATTGCGGTTTTCTGGCTCTGTAGTGGTCTATGATGCAAATGATGAAGATACCCTTTGGGTGCGCGTTTATTATTCGGATGTAGAAAGAAAAGAAATTGATTTAAGCCTTAAAAAAGTATATTCCATTTTACATTCTGACGGTAGTGATCATATTATTGAATATTTGAATGTTGATGCCGTTGATTACTGCACTTTTGGAAACTCTAAGCCTTTTCGTATTAAAATTCGAAACATTCTCAATGATAATTTCACCTATTTCTATGTTAAAAAAACGGACGCATCTCGCGTTTATGGTTTAGAATTAGAGCATATGCTTTCGCCATACAACCTCAATTTTTTGGTTTATAAAGACACCTTAATTGAAGAGCATATTGCAGGCATTCCTGGAGATGTTTTTATTAAAGAAATGCTTCCGAAATGTACAGAATCTGAAAAAGCGCAATTGGCAAAAGAATTTGTAAAGTTCAACGAACGTTGTATGATTCGACTTTTGGGTGATATGCGCTCATACAACTATGTTATTGTACCCACACATGATTTTGATCATGTAGTATATAAAATTCGAGCAATAGATTTCGATCAACAATGTTTTGAAGGCAAATTAAAAGTTTATCGCCCTCAGTTTTTTAAAGAAAACTTCTTAATGGTTGAATTGGTTAGATCGAAGTTGCAAAGAAACTCGGTTGATCAATATAAAGTAGAAGAAAGATCGATAGTTGCAAAAAGGATTATCAGCTCTGAAGATCGCATTGAAGAACTGGTTGATATTTGCAGAGAAGATCATATTTCGTTACCTGATCATATTCAATTATTATCTAGTCAGATTTTCGAACTTACCTTAGATAAAAAATTTAAAGACTGCACCACAATGGGCGAAGTATTAACCTTAGCTTTAGATTTTGTAAAGCGAAATTACGAAGATGTTAGTATGAAACAGATTATTGAGCAAAAGATAAAGCTACCCTGAATCACGAATTTAGCTTTTTTGTTCTTTATTAAAATACACAAGATAATAGTACATCTGTCGCTCTTCATCCCAACCTTTTTCTACAAATTTTTCAGCAGATTCTGGGTTTATAAAATCCATTTTGATTTGAATGTTGGTATCTAAACTAATTACATTTTTAATTTTTTTACGAGCGTCAGATACCGCTTTATTGGCAATGTCGAAATTTGAAACATCTTCGATACTATACTTGGGTCCTTTTTCAACTTTATAATGCTTGAATTCAGGAATTAACTCGGGGTTTTCCATGACCTCTGTTAAAAAATTACTTTCTTCAAATGCATCATTTTTTGCAAAGTGATTCACCGCTCTGTTCATAAAAAGCACCTCTTGTTGCTTATCTTCGGCTGGTAGCACGACATCTTTTGCGAAGTTTTGACAAAATTTTAAATAATTCTTGGTTTTAAAATTATCATCTGAAAGTGGTTCTGCTCCTAAGAAGTTTTCAATCCAATATTTAGCATCGTAGCGGTTACTGTCTACTGAAAGTACTTTATAACCTTCTTCTTTCTCCGTATTAAAAATTAGGCATCCCTTATCTAATTTATTGATATTAATGCCTTGTTGCACTATAATATCTAGGTTACTACCTTTTTCTTCAAATTGTAAAAAATCATGTTTCAATTCACTTTTGAAAATTCCTATAGCGTCCACTTTAGTATTGTCGAGTAATAATCCTGACAAATAGCCGATGTAAATTTCTCCACTTTTAATATGAGGATGATTTGATTGCTCGAATAGGTGCGTTGCTATTTTTTTTGAATTTAAATGACAACTCGAAGGCTCATCAAAAATTTCAGTTACAATTTTGTATAGCTCATTAAATTCTAGATCTACTTCGTGTGCCAATTTAAAATAGTTCTCTTCCTTTTCTCGAAAAGGTTTAAAAAAATATTCTTTCAAAAGCCCGGTTGTTTCATCGTTAAGGGCAAAAGGTTCTGCAGATAAAAATACACCCTCGCCTTTATTTTGATTACCAACACGGTGTAAAGAAATACTTTCAATTTGAGTAGAATACAGATTTATCATTAGTTGATAGTAGTTAAAAGTTAGGGTATTAAATGATTTTTTGAGTTTTACTATTTTTTAATTCCAATTTTCATCAAAATCTAAATCATCATAATTCTCAAGGCTGTCATCAAAATCAATGCTAGGCTCTGCTTGAAAATTCTTTTCTGGTGGTGTTTCAGGTAATTCACCAAAACTAAAAAGTAAGTTTGGATATGATACTCCTGCTTGGTTTTCAACAATATCAGCAAGCTCAACAAAAAATGTCCACATGTTTAAAAAATCATAAACATAAATAAGTTTTGGAGTTTTTTTGGTTAGCACATCTTCAATAAAGCTTTCATTCATTAAACGAACATCAGAACCGTTTTCGCTCATATCAAAAAGTGCAATTTCTTCGTCTTGCACCCAATTTTCGTCACAGGTGTAAAAAGAAGCCATTTCATTACCCAAAAACCCAAAGGCTTGCGTTATCGTATTGTGAAACTCTTCCATTGAATTTTGAGCTTCAATTTCAATATCTCTAAAGATATCTTCTTTCGCATCGAGTATGATACGCACTTTATAAATCATAAGTGTTATTATTTGCGGGTAGGCAAAGTTACAAAGTTTTGTGAATTCTTTTAGATTTTATAGCCTGCAAAACCAAATAGAATTGTACTCCAAATAAAAGCGAAGCCAAAATAAGGTGAACGGGCTGACTACCTAAAGGAAAATCGATGTAGTTCATTACCATTCCCGAAACCACACTAGCAAGAATTAATATTATGACCCAATAGATTTTGAAATAGCCCAAACCCAACTTATGAACACGATATGCAATATAAAAATTGAAAAGAACTAATATAATAGAAAACGAACGATGAATGTAAAACTGTTCTAAGGGATTTTGCAACCATAAATTTTGCGATTCTTCACCCATTTGGTCAATTTGTAAATCAATAAATTGACGTACCTGAATACCCATAAGAATTTGTGCAAAAGTTAGTATCGAGGCAATACTTAATAAAGTAATTAGACCTTTATGGTATTTTAAAGGTTCAGATGATTTTCCTGTTCTGTGGATAAGATATAAGAGCATTAAAAGAATGACCAAAGCAAGAACCATATGCACAGAAATCATGGTTGGCTTTAAATTAGTGTCTACAACTAATTTTCCTAAGATTGCTTGAAGGCCAAGAATAACGATCGTAAGTATTGATACAACGGTGACGTTTTTATCTCTTTTATACCACCAAAAAGAAAAAATAAGCATCAGAATCATAGGAATTCCGAGCAGCACAGTAGCCAATCGATTAATATATTCTATCCAAGTGTGGATGGGGTTAAAAACTGCGTATTCATGTTTGGTATAGGTTCGCCAATTGATTTGATCGTAAGATGAAGAAGTTTTAAAGGTTTTGCTCGCTACTTGCAGCGTTTCATTGACAATTATTACTTGGCCTTTTTTGAATTCTTTATTAGCGCTCCATTCTAATTCTGTAATATTTGTGGGAGGGATGTAATAACCAAAACACTTCGGCCAATCTGGGCAACCCATTCCGCTACCGGTCATACGCACAATTGCACCTGCAGCGATCACCACATATACCAGAACTAGTGATATTTTAGCAACTTTACGAAAGTTTGATTTCATCTTTTATAGCGATATGGTCTTTTACAAAATTACCACACTTTACATAAAGGAGCATTAAGAAATTAAAGATAAACTACTTTGTTGGTGTTCTAATTATAATCAAGAAAATAGTGTAACATTGCGCGCCAAAAAATAATTTTAATTTTTGTTTTTAAATGTACTCTTAAATTAAAGAAGCGGAATATTGCACCAATAAAAAAGGCCATTCTTTCTGAATGACCTTTTAAAATTTGTTCGTTAGAAATCTATTCTAAAACGATGAATTCAGATCGTCTATTTTCTTCATGCTGTTGATCGGTGCATTTTTCTAGAGTCGTACAGTCATTTGCTAATTTTGATTCTCCAAAACCTCGCCCACTTATACGGTCTTTATTTATTCCATTTGCTACTAAATATGCGGCGGTGTTCTCTGCTCTTTGTGTGGACAGTTTGTTATTGTATTTAGCGTCAGCTTTGACATCGGTATGTGATTGTATTTGAATTTTCATCGTAGAAAACTCTTTTAAGTAGTTCACAACTTTGGTTAAGGTTACTGCCGCATCGGGTCGAATATTTGATTTATCTAAATCAAAATAAACCGGGTTCAGGTTTAAATGTCTGGCTAAATCGGTACCAATTGGGGCTTGTTTTATAGTTTTAGCAAACAAAATTTCAAGACCTAAATTGTCTTGGGCATTTGCAGATTCAAAACTTAGATCGGCTGGGTTATATCCTTCGACTTTACCAATTAGTTTGTAATTACCTTCGTTACAATCACCTTCAAAGCTAAATGAACCGTCAGTACCAGATATAGTTTCTGCCAGCATTGCACCTTCATTATTTACAAGTTTGATACTAGCTCCTGATACGATTGAATTGTCATCTTGATCTTTTGCAATTCCTGAAACAATTGTATTACAGCTTAAATCGATTTCTTTATTTTCAGTAAAACTATAAATGTCATCACTACCTTGACCACCTTCACGGTTTGAAGCGAAAAAACCTTTCTTGGTATCCTCATTAATTATAAAAGAGAAATCATCTTGCTCACTATTTATTGGTTTTCCAGTATTTATGATTAACAAGTTATTTAAGTCGTCTAATTGTGTTGCATATATATCTAAGCCTCCTAAACCTGGGTGACCGTCAGACGCGAAATAAAGCACATTCGACTCAGTAACAAAAGGGAAGGTCTCGCGGGCTTCTGTGTTAATATTATTTCCTAAGTTTTGAGGAGTTCCTACACTACCATCTTTATTAATGTCTACTACAAAGATATCTGATGAACCATAAGTGCCTTTCATATCAGAGGCAAAGTATAGCTTTTGCTCATCAGCACTTAAAGCTGGATGCGCAGCTGAATAATCATCTCCATTAAAAGGAAGTTCTGTTATATTGGTCCATTCGCCATTATTTAGAGTAGCTCGAAATATTTTCAGTCGGCTTACGCCTTCTTCATCTCTAGCAAAATTACCATTATCAGAGTTGTTTCTTGTGAAATAAACCGTTGAACCGTCTTTAGTAAATACTGCCGAAGTTTCATGTGTCTTTTTATTTAAAGACGACAATTTATTGGGGTTTGTAAACTCACCATCAGCTGTAGCTTGGGCAATATATAAATTGGTAAATGGTTTATTGTTCCATGAATGTATTCTTCTCGCTACCAAACCAGTATCTCTTGCTGTCGAAAAGACGAGTTGCTCTGCTTTAAATGCGGGTGCAAAATCAGAAGCTTTTGAATTGATTGCTAAATTTTTTATATCGTATCGTCCTGATTGCTTTTCTATTTCTGCTAGATAATCAGGGTTGGCTAAAATCTTTTTAGCTCTTACATCTGCAGTTTTTGCCTCTTGGTATTTTTGCATCCAAATAGCTGAAGCAGCATATTCTTTAGAAGATTTTAAAGATTGAGCATAACGGTACATGTAGTCAGCATCGACCTTTAGATTTTTTAGTTTGAAAAGTTTACTGAACCAATTGGCTGCTTCACTATAATTCGCATTTTGATAATTTGCATCGCCAAGATTCTTATAAATTTCTTCATTAGTCAAACCGTTTATAACCAAAGTTTCATAGCTTTCAATGGCATTTGAATAGGCATGACTATCGAAATCTTTATTAGCCTTCTCTGTTTTTTTATCTTGTGCCGAAAGAAATACTGTGGTCATAAGACCAGCACAGAGTAAATACCTTAGTTTTTTATTCATTATTTTTTTTTAAAAGAATCTAGGTGCGATAACATTCTTATATTTCGCACGAAGTTCATAACGTAAAAGAATTTCAAAAGAACCATCGTTAAATGCTGTGTTACCAAGTTCAGTAGTTTCTTTATCATATGCCAAACCTAACATAAATTGATCAGTAATTTGAAAGCCAACAAGTGCACTTAGCGCTGCATCCCATCGGTAAGCAGCACCTAAAGTAAATTTATCATTTATCATAAAATTCGCCGAAACGTCTATTTGTAGTGGGGCACCACTAACAGCTTTAACCAATGCAGCAGGCTTAAATTTTAAGTTTTGATTTAGATCAAAAACATAACCTGTTATGAAATAGAAGTTCATACGTTCTTGAGCTAAACTTGTACTTGATGTATCAAAATGCTCAGTTTTTAAGAAATTTGGTACAGATAAACCAGCGTAGAAATGATCGGTATGATAATAAATTCCTGCACCGAAATTAGGTGAAAACTTCCTATCAATGTTTCCGAGACCGACAGAACCAGCTTCATTGTTATAATTTTGAAGTCTGCTAAAGTCGATATTCAATAAATGACCCCCGCCTTTAATACCAAATGATAGTTTACCGTTTTCAGAAGTTGGCACCGTATAAGATACTACACCATCAAAATAAGTATCTTGATTGGTTCCATTACCAATACGATCATTAACTATTGATAAACCATATCCGATTCTTCCTCTTGTTGGGGTATGAAAATTTAAGGTTTGTGTAGTTGGAGCACCATCAAGACCTACCCATTGCGACCTGTGCAATGCGTTGATACTTAATACACCTCTAGAGCCTGCATAAGCAGGGTTCACAGCCATGGTGTTGTACATATATTGGGTGTACTGTGCATCTTGTTGAGCTTTTAGACTCCATATCGAGAAAGACAGAAACACTACTATTATGATGGTTTTTTTCATGATTTTTATTTTACTTATGAATTGGGGAATGTTTATCTATTTACGTAAAGGTATCCGTCAATGATATTGGTTAGGCCATCTTCAACATATTCAACAAGATAGAAATAAACACCAACTGGTAACTCCTTATCCATTTGAATGGTAACCCTACCATTAGATATACCTCTAAACGCGTTACTGCCGTTATTATATCCTTGGGTTTCGAATACTAAGATTCCCCAACGATTGTATATTCTAACAGTATTATTTGGATATAGTTCAATATTATTTATTTGGAATATTCCGTTGTTTATATTTGGATTTACCAAATCAGATTCAATAGATAGCGCAGTATCGCAATTTGCATTTGCAGGAGGTGTACCACCAACTGAACTACAAGGGTCATATGGATTCGTACCATCAGAAATCTCTTGTCCATTTGGTATTGTATCACCATCACAGTCTGCATTTACCCAATCACCAGTTACATCTAAAGTCATACTCGTATCAATAAAGTCGCACGGATCATTAGGATTGGTGTTGTCTGAAAGCTCTGTGCCATTAGTTACACCATCACCATCGCAATCTGCAATTAAATAATCGCCAGATTCAGTCAGGGTAACATTTGCAGCGTCAAAATCACAAGGATCTTCTGGATTCGTACCGTCTGTAGTTTCTTGACTATTAGTTACACCATCACCATCACAATCAGCGGCCAACCAATCGCCACTTTGTACTTCAGTAATACTTGCAATTTCATAGTCACAAGGGTCATTAGGGTCAGTACCGTCTGCAATTTCTTGATCATCTGGAACGCCATCACCATCAGAATCACACACAACGCCTGCCGGAACTGTTCCACCAATGTTATCACAAGGATTTAACGGATCAGTACCATCTATAATTTCTTGACCATTGGTGATACTATCACCATCACAATCTAGTGCATCCCATGCAGCACTTGGCGTAAGATCTTGATTGGCAGCAACTAGGCTACACGAATCAGTAGGATCTGTTCCATCTGTGATTTCTTGGCCGTTGCTTACGCCATCACCATCACAGTCTGCTGCTAAGAAAGCGGCATCAGGTGTTAATGTCATATCAGCGTTAACAAAATCACATGGATCGTTAGGGTCGGTTGCTGGTTCTCCATCAGGAGGATTCAGTTCATCACCATTGCTCACACCATCACCATCACAATCTGCTGCTAAGAAAACACCCGTTTGTGTTAAAGTAATATCAGCGGTCACAAAATCACACGGATCGTTAGGGTCGGTTGCTGGTTCTCCATCCGGAGGATTCAACTCATCACCATTTGTAACACCATCACCATCACAATCTGCTGCTAAGAAAGCACCCGCTTGTGATAAAGTAATATCTGATGTCACAAAATCACAAGGATCGTTAGGATCTGTTGCTGGTTCTCCACCAGGAGGATTCAACTCATCACCATTTGCTACACCATCACCATCACAGTCAGCTGCTAAGAAAGCGGCATCTGGAGTCAAGGTAATATCTGCTGTCACAAAATCACAAGGATCATCTGGATTTGTAGCTGGTTCTCCATCAGGAGGATTCAACTCGTCACCATTTGTTACGCCATCACCATCACAATCTGCTGCTAAGAAAGCGGCATCAGGGGTTAATGTCATATCAGCGGTTACAAAATCACAAGGGTCATCTGGATCTGTTGCTGGTTCTCCATCAGGAGGATTCAACTCATCACCATTTGTTACGCCATCACCATCACAATCAGCTGTTAGCCAATCGCCTCCTTGAACTTCCGTTACACTTGCAACTTCATAATCACATGGGTTGTTCGGGTCAGTCATGTCTAAAATTTCTTGATCATCTGTAACACCATCACCATCTGAGTCTAAAATACCACATGCTGTTGCATCAGTTGCATCAGTAACAGCAGTTACAACGCCAGTATCATAAGCTGCAGCAATTACTGAACCATTTGCATCGGTTGCTGCTGGGTTACCTGTACCATATTGACCACCATCGCCTCCATCTGCGTTGGCATCTGCATAGGCTTCGTTGGCATCGCTACATCCATCGCCATCACTATCTAAATTTAAATAATCAGGTGACGCGTCTGAACCAGTATCTGTTGGGGTATTGCCGCCTCCTGCTGAGGTTGGTATACCATTACTAGTTGTATTATCTACATTATCGTCGTCGTCGTCTGCTCTACCATTACCGTCAGTATCAGTTCCACTAGATTCCACTACATCGTGAATACCATCGTTATCAGAATCAAGATCTAATCGGTTTGGCAAGCCATCGCCATCAAAATCGTCATCGGGTAAAGCTGTACCGCCGTCTCCTGTGCCAGCTACTGTATTGTCATCAGTATCAATGGTATCAATAAAACCATCGCCGTCAACATCAACTATTGTAGTTGGGTCACCAGGAGTAGCATAATCTACTTGTCCGTCACCATTTCCATCCGTACCGCCAGCTTCAATAATATCAGTAATACCATCATTATCAGAATCAAGATCTAATCGATCAACAAGCCCATCTCCGTCAGAATCTGGATCTGGTAATGGAGAACCAGCAACACCATCATCAAGACCATCATTATTCGCATCGTTCATTGAGCTAGGATCACCAGGTGTTGGGTAGTCAATTTGACCATCACCATCAGTATCTGTACCACCAGCTTCAATAATGTCAGGAATACCATCATTATCTGAGTCTAAATCTAAACTATTCGGTATGCCATCTCCATCGTCATCACATACTATTACTAAGGATATACCATCAATACCAAAGTCATTTCCTACACCACCCGGCGTATTGTTGCGAAGTGACAGTACCATGTTGGTAGCTGTTGCTGTAAAAACTATTGAAATTTCTTTCCACGTTCCGTCATTGGGTATGTTACCAGAATCGAATTGCGATAGAATAGTTCCTCCTGTATCAGCAATAATCATAGATACGTTCGGTGCAATAGGCGTATTGCCTAAAAATTGAGCGGCTCCATTATCTAAATACCCAGGATTAAAAAGGTTGATTATTCCAGATTTAAATTCATATTCTTCGCCAATGGTTAAACCAGTAACACTTTGTTCTATAAACGTACCGCTACCGCCAGCAGCATTAAAAAGTGCAAAATAACCAACGCCACCGTTAGGATCTGGGGTTAAATCTTCTGTATCAACCCAAAAATTTGGTATAGCTTCACCTGAAGCATATGAGAATCCAACTGAATTGGTTACTACGGCATAATTTCCATCAGAAGGTCTTGGCGATTGAAAACCGTAGGTACTGGTCATTCCCGCAGGTAAGGGTTTAACAAATGTGTTATAGTTGTCAGGATTGCCAGCTCCGTTACCGGGGCCGTTGAAAAAAGTATCACCAGACATCGCCACTCCAAAAGTACCGTTTGATAATATTGAAACGCCTGGCGTACCAGCACATTCTTCCGTGTCAGGTATACCATCATTATCATCATCTAAATCGGTAGCATCAGGAACCCCATCACCATCAGTATCTAAACAAATATTATTGTCACTATCTGTGTAGAAAGGGTTTGAAGAGTCATACGGGGCACCATCTACAGTACCATCAGTTGGGTCAGTAGTAATTGGCGAAGTACCATATAACCCATCATCATCACCATCAGCATCTGCTACAGAGCCAAAATACCCTTCATCAGTATCACTACAACCATCAGCATCACTATCGGTGTTGATATAATTTGCAGGGGTGCCAGGAACTGTATTTGGAGGTATTTGATTTTCAAAACCATCAACTTGGCCATTTCCATTTACATCTATTCCGGGAGTCGCGGTCACACGACCATCATCGTTAGTGTCATTAGCTCCAAAACCAGCTTCAACAACATCGAAAATACCATCATTATCACTATCAAGATCTAAATAATCTGGCACTAAGTCACCGTCAGTATCTACTACCTCAAAATCGTCAATTATGCCATTGCTATTTGTATCTGTTCCGCCACCCGAAGCATCCATGTCGTCAGGAATACCATCACTATCGCTATCTACCGTAAAATCTACAGCAGAAGTATCAATATTAGACTCAACAACATCAGAAATTCCATCATCATCACTATCAAGGTCTAAAAAGTCAGGTCGGGTATCTGTATCACTACTAAGGGGGTCTATTCCATCCGTATCAGAACCTACTGCAGGAATACCAGTAAGAGGGTCGACAGAACCTGGTGCAAAAAAGTTGTTTGCATCTTGTGCTTCTATGGTATCTAAAATTCCATCTCCATCACTATCCAAATCTAGGTGATTAGGAATGCCATCATTATCAAAATCAAAAATATCATTAATACCGTCACTATTAGCATCTATATATCCAGGATAATTTGGATCTAAATAATCTGGAACACCATCCCCGTCAGTATCTGCGCTTGGATCAACCCCGCCAGATTCTTCTGTGTCTAAAATTCCATCATTATCATCATCTTCATCGATTGAATCTACAATACCATCACCATCAATATCGGATGAAGCATAAATTGCAGCTGTAAACTGATCATCGTCGCTTCCAATAAGGTCACCATCGACCCCTAATATATCAGAGGCAGATCCACCTAAAGCCGAAGCCGGTGAGCTGGCTGTAGCACCTACGATTCTAAAATTTTGAGTTGTTGTAATTCCAATATCAGAAAGTGGAACAAACCAATCAATAAAGATAGGGTCATCTCCAGAACATCCTGCGTTGGTATTCAATGCATCAGATCTTTGACTATTATTATCAGGATCGTAGGTGCCAATGTTCGTGCCACTAGTCGCTCCGTCAACATTTTCGACCAAAACATCATTATTATTGCCACTACCGTAAATAACCTCAATCTCAAAACCAGGATTACCCGATATACTATTAGGATCAGAAGGACCAAATGCAAAATCGGTATCAAAAAGAATACTATAACCAAAAGCACCAGCGGCTTGCCTAGCAATACGCATGCGAAAAAGCATTAATTCGTCACCATTATCAGGTATTCCATCAGGATCTGAAATGTAGTAATACCCACCAGCTGAATCGGTAGCAGAATCACTCATAATATCAGAGGCACCACAACTGGCTCCAGTTTGCTGATCAGAATCTGGCTCAGCAGACAATTGAGGAATAACGATATATGGAATTTCGAATTCAGAAAGTTCATGTTGCCCTATACTAAATGTGGCACCCGAACTTGTAATCCAACCGTCTCCATTTGGGTCCATCGGATTTGTTGTGGGAGTTGCAGAATCGTAAATTTGCCCTGGCGTTTGAGCATAAATATTTTGCATTGAAACTATGCCTAATAGTAGCAAAAAGCTACATAGGGCCTTTGAGAAAAAGGTAAAGTTTTTCATAATTGAATTACTTGATTTGTCTTTGGGTAAAAGTGAATTTCGAATAGTACTTACAAATGTCTGTATCCGAATGATTGGTATCGGGAAGCTTGAAAAGGATGTGTAATTTTTCATAAACACGGGGATGTTATGCATATGCAATTTACGTTATGTTGTTCAAAAAATCCGATGAACTGCTAAAATTTTAACGAATGTAGCCTTAGAACTGCTATTATGGTAGAAAATGTTGGCGGTTGCTACTATATTGTTGTGAAAGTTACTAAAACTGTGGTTGTCGATGCAAGCCCCAGATATAGGCACTCATCGACGAAATGCTTATTATGGGATATCTCTTACAAATTGAGGCCTAATTCTTTGATTTTTTTAAACATAAACGCTTTGGCAGCTTTATGTTCATTTGGAATTTCTCCTTCTAAAATAGCTTCTTTGATCGCTTCTTTTATAATTCCAATTTCCTTAGAGGGCTTTAAATTAAAGATTTTCATAATTTCTTCACCTGAAATAGGTGGTTGAAAGTTTCTAATATGATCGCGTTCTTCTACTTCTTCGATTTTTTGACGAACTATTAGAAAATTATTCTTGTATTTTTTTTGCTTTTTTGCATTTTTGGTTGTGATATCAGCTTCGCAAAGGGTCATCAAATCATCAACATAATCCCCTGCATCGAAAACTAATCTTCGTACCGCCGAATCGGTTGCAAAATCTTCTGCTAATACAATTGGACGTGAGCTCATTAAAACCATTTTTTGAACAAATTTCATCTTATCATTCAATGGCATTCGTAAACGTTTAAATAGTTTGAATACCATTTTAGAACCTACAAACTCATGCCCGTGAAATGTCCACCCTAATTTTTTGTGAAATTTTTTAGTAGGTGCTTTACCAATATCATGCAATAAAGCTGCCCACCGTAACCATAAGTTGTCTGTTGTTTTAGCAATGTTGTCAACAACCTCAAGTGTATGCCAAAAATTATCTTTGTGGCGTTGCCCTTCAATCTCTTCTATGCCTTGTAGTGCTACCAGTTCAGGTAAAATATACGAAAGCAGCTCCGTTTTATGCAAAAGAGAAAAACCTGTAGAAGGCTTCTCACTTGCCAAAATTTTATGAAGCTCATCGACAATTCTTTCCTTTGAGATTATTTTTAGGCGATCTTTATTATTGGTAATGGCTTGTAGTGATGGTAATGCGATTTGAAATTCTAATTGCGTGGCAAAGCGAATAGCTCGCATCATTCTTAAGGGATCATCAGAATATGTAATATCAGGCGGAAGCGGTGTTTTAATAATTTTGCTTTCTAAATCAGCTACGCCTTCGAACGGATCAATCAAAGTCCCAAAATCATCCAAATTTAAAGAAAGCGCTAAAGTATTTATTGTAAAATCTCTCCGTTTTTGATCATCTTCTAAAGTACCATTCTCTACCAAGGGTTTTCTGCTATCGCGATGATAACTTTCTTTGCGCGCTCCAACAAATTCTAGCTCAATACCCTCGTGTTTCAACATGGCGGTACCAAAATTCTTAAATACAGATACCTGTGGTTTGTTCGGTAGCAAAGAAGATACTTTTTTTGCCAAATCAATACCACTACCAATAGCTACAATATCAATGTCTTTTGATGTTCCTCTTTGCAAAAGATAATCGCGCACGAAACCACCAATTACATAACATTCAACTTTCAGTTCTTCAGCTGCTTGACTAAGTATTTTGAAAATTGGATTTTGAAGTGCCTTTTGAAAATTTTGTTCCATTATTCACGTATCACTTTTACAGTTCCATCATTGCCGAGTTTGATAATTGTAGAAGGGTTACTGGTACTATTTTCTTGATGCAAATTTACTACATAGTCAACACCTTTTACAATATCGTTTGAGATTTCTGAAAAAGTTTTAGGTGTTGCTTTACCAGATACATTAGCAGAAGTAGAAACTATGGGCTTTTTAAATTTATTGGTGAGATATTGACAAAATTGATTTGTAGCTACTCGAATTGCCAATGTATTATCATCAGCTATTAAATTTTTAGCAACGCCTTTGGGTTGGTCATAAATAATTGTGATTGGTTTAGTTGCTAGATCAATCAAATCAAATGCCACTTCAGGTACTTTTGTAACATGATTTTCTAGCATAAAATCGTTGGCAACTAAACAAATTAAAGCCTTACTATTCGCGCGTTTTTTCAATTCATAAACCTTTTGTACTGCCATTTCATTGGTTGCGTCGCAACCAATGCCCCAAACCGTATCAGTAGGGTAGAGGATGAGTCCGCCTTCTTTTAAAACCGCAATGGCTCTGTTGATTTCTTGTGTCACAATAAATTAAAGCATTTGATAATGGGTAAAAATAAGATTTCTAAATCAACTATTTTAGTGCTTTCATATTAAATGAATATGCTTAGATATAGGGGATTTCAATTTCAAAAATTTTATTTTAAACTTTCCATTTAATATTCTTCACGTTTTACCTCTAGTTCACGGTATGAATGAAGGATGCGTTCTTCGGAATTTTTGGCAAATTTAATAAATTACCTATTTCATGCTCAAATTTTATGGGGTTAAAAGGCTGTCGGCCGTCACCAGGATAGAAGGTCATCTCGCCAAAAACAATTTTTCCACTAAGATTATATAAATCGACTCTTACGAATGGAAAATTACCCGCTAATTTTTCTGCTAGTTCGACCATCTTATCAAAGTTAATAGGTTTACTTAACTCATCACTTGTAATATTAAAACTACCTTTTACAAAGGCTTGTTTTTTCCATTTCATATCATAAAAATATCGATCATGAATTCTGCCACGACCAATATCAACCTGTACGTAAGTAGGTTTGCCATCAAAACAGTAAAATTTATAGTCAAGTAAAACCTCATTTTCTTTGTCATGCATAAACTTTTCAACTATAAGTCTTGGAGGAACATTTTTATATGCCCATTCTAAACCACCGCGGTAATATTGGTTTTTAGACAACCATTTTTTGAATAATAACTTTGCTTTGACTTTGTTAACCTTGCTTTTGTCTTTAACGATTAAATTGAAATTACAGCCATGTGTGCCTTTAACCACGAATTCGTTTGGCAGATCTTTAAATGAGATGTCTTTCGAAGCGTTTGTAACGCACAAAAGTTCATTGAGGTATCGTTCACCAATCTTCTCTTTAACATACGCTCGTACTGCGTATTTGTCGACTAATTGGGTCAAAATTTCTGGTTTGTAAAATACTTTCAACCATTGTATCTTTTCATTAAAACCTTTTGGGTTTTCAAGGCTTAATTTTGAACCCATGTAATATTCATAGTAGATTTTAACATAAAGTTTTGGAGGTAAGAACTTTAGCTTTTTCAAAATACCTAAAAGTATTTTTCTGATCATAAATCAAAGTTATCTGTTTTAAAAATATAAATATCTAACTTGACTTTAATACTTTTACAGAATGGCTATTGATTTCGAAAAATCTCCAAAAATATCAATAATTATAAGCACTTATAATGCAGAAGAGTGGCTAGAGAAGGTCTTATGGGGATTTAATTGCCAAATATTCAAAGATTTTGAAGTGGTTATTGCTGATGACGGATCTAGAAATGAAACCAAAGAACTGATAACTAGAATATCAGATGAGGTTTTTTATGAGCTAAAACATGTTTGGCAAGAAGATGATGGATTTCAAAAATCAAAAATTTTAAACAAAGCTATTGTTGCTTGTAATTCTGATTACATTATTATGACCGATGGCGATTGTATACCTCGAGAAGATTTTGTGCAGGTACACTATTTTAATAGAAAGAAGGGGTGTTTTATCTCAGGTGGTTATTATATGTTGCCGATGAACATTTCAAAAATGATTTCAAAAGAAGATATAGAAAGTCAAAAATGTTTTAGCATAAAATGGTTAAAAGAACAAGGTATTCCGAAGACATTTAAAAATAATAAGTTGACGGCAAAAGGCTTCATGTCTTGGGTTCTTAATTTGGTTACACCTACCAATGCAAGTTGGAATGGACATAACTCTTCGGGATGGAAAAAAGATATTTTAAATGTAAATGGTTTTGATGAACGAATGCAATACGGTGGCCAAGATAGAGAGTTAGGAGAGCGACTATTTAATTTCGGAATTAAATCAAAACAATTGCGCTATAGTGCTGTTTGTGTTCATCTAGATCATAAAAGAGGGTATAAAACACCTGAATCTATCGCTAAAAATAAAGCGATCCGAAAAGAAACTCGAAAGCAACAACATGTTTGGTCATTTCATGGCATTATCAAGTAGCGAGTTAATTTGTTTTTTTGCTCTAAACGCCTGAGCTCTTTGCTGTACTCTAAAACACCTAATGCATTTAAATAGCAAATTACAATGCCTTTTTTACCATCTAAAAAACCAAGCCTTAGTATGTAATGATTCAAAAACTTCCATGACGTTTTTAGTATCATCAAGGTATAACTGAAACGTTTTTCAGTATAATGCGCTTCTTTAGCTTTTAATTGACCATAGCGCAGCATTTTACTCTTATAATCTTCATAATTTTTGTAGCAGTAATGCATCAATTTTTCTTTCAGAGTACCTGAATCACCATCAACTTCTAAAGTTTCATGAACTAGTTTTTGGTACGAAAATTTTGCTTTACTTCTTCTAAATAGGCGGTAATTTTTATCAGTTTGCCATCCACTATAGCGAAGCTTTTTGTTTTGAAACATAAATTGTCGATAGAACCAAAATGCAACAATTTCTGGGTTGTTATTAAGTGTGGTATTTATTTCTTCTTTAAGCGATGATGAAACCACTTCATCTGCATCTAAAAATAGTACCCAATCATTACTCGCCTTGGTTAAAGCGAAAGCTTTTTGGCACGTAAAATTTTCAAATTCGTTTTGAATAACGGTCACTTTTGGGTGGTTCAATAAGAATTCATAGGTGCCATCAGTACTGTAAGAATCTACAACAATAATTTCGTCAGTAAATAAGATTGAATCAATACACTTTTGTATATACCCGATTTCATTGTAGGTAATGATTAATGCAGAAATTTTAGTATTACTTTTTTTAGACATTGCATATGCAATTTGTTATGCAAAGGTACTTATAAAATTAAAAAAAGTACAACTCAAAATGTAGTTAGCTGACATATCAAATGTCTTTAGGCTAGTTAATTTTTGATATTGAAGATTTGTGATAAAAGAAAGAAAAAGCGAATTTTAAATGATTTTTAGCTTTATTTGAACATAAAGAAGTTGTTATCCTTTTTGACGGATTGTTTCTAAATTTGTCACCTTTTGTTCTTGTTGTTCTAAGCGTCTCAATTCAAGATACCTTTCCCAATCACCTAAAGCATTAAGGTAGCAAACTATTATACCTTTCGTTCCGTCTAATATTCCAAGTCTAAAGATATAGTTGAAAGAAAAATTATAAGCAGGTTTTGCAACTAATAAGAAAGCATTAAAACGTTTGCCTTTTTGCAATGCTTCTTTAGCTTTCAATCTACCGTACAATAACATTTTATGTTTGTAGTCAGCAAATTCACGATAACAATAGTGGGTTAGCTTAGATTTTAAAATACCTGAGGTGCCATCTACTTCTAAAGTTTCATGAACAATGCGTTTGCTAGAAAATTCAACTTTACTTTTTCTAAAAAGCCGGTAGTTTTTATCAGTTTGCCATCCGCTAAACCGAAGTCTTTTTTGCTGAAACATGAATTTTCTTCGAAACCAATAAGCTGCATGTTTTTTAGAGCTATTAACTGTCTCAACAATTTCTTGTTGCAACGCGCTAGTAACTACTTCATCAGCATCTACAAAAAGTACCCAATCATTTGAAGCCTGTTTAAGCGTATAGGCTTTTTGAGCGGTATAGTTTTTAAAAGGATGTTGAATAACTCTCACCTTGGGGTGCTTTAATAAAAACTCATAAGTACCATCAGTACTATATGAATCAACAACGATAATTTCATCGGCAAAATCAATTGATTTTAAGCAATTTTCAATATACCCAATTTCATTGAAGGTAATTACAAGTGCAGATATTTTTGTGCGTTGAAGCTCCATAGCAATGCTTACGTAGATTATTCATATTGGAGTGGTCTGTTATAAGAACTTCAAAAAGTTAAAAATAGTATATGTACCTTCTATAAAATTCCTACAAATTACACAGCAACATTATATTCCCTTAGCGCATCATTCAACGAGGTCTTTTTATTAGTGCTTTCTTTTCTTGTTCCAATGATAAGAGCGCAGGGTACTTGAAAATCTCCGGCAGGAAATGTTTTTGTGTAACTACCAGGTATAACAACTGATCTTGCAGCAACCCTACCTTTGGTTTCAATTGGGGTATCACCAGTAACATCAATAATTTTAGTCGATGCCGTTAGCACTACATTAGCGCCTAAAACGGCTTCACTTTCAATATGAACGCCTTCAACCACAATGCATCTTGATCCAATAAAAGCATTGTCTTCAATAATTACAGGAGCAGCTTGAAGTGGTTCTAAAACACCCCCAATACCAACACCACCACTTAGGTGAACGTTTTTGCCTATTTGAGCACAACTGCCAACCGTAGCCCAAGTATCAACCATAGTACCTTCATCAACATAAGCCCCAAGATTAACATAACTAGGCATAAGAATTGTACCTTTTGAAATGTACGCACCGTGTCTAGCGACTGCATGCGGTACTACACGAATTCCTTTTTCGGCATAGCCTCTTTTTAAGGGAATCTTATCGTGATATTCAAAAATACCTACTTCAAAAGTTTCCATTTTCTGTATCGGGAAATACAAAACAACTCCTTTTTTCACCCACTCATTAATTTGCCAACCATCTGCAGTAGGTTCAGCACATCGCAGTTCGCCAATATCTAATAAACGTATCACTTCACGAATTGCTTCTTGAGTTGCTGTTTCTTTTAATAGTTCACGGTTTTCCCAAGCACTTTCGATAGTATTTCTTAAATCAGTCATGTTTTCTCATAAATATTTCAACAAATATAAGTTGTAGTGGTTGAAAAAATCTATCAATTTTAGAGGTATAACAAATTAGGTTTATTGTTGTGTTAAATTACTAATGGCGTTTTGAACACTAGGTTTGTTTTTTGATGTATTATTCGGTTTTATCGTTTATTTTTGCAGAAAAGGTATTTTGGGTAGAATTATAGCTTTAGACTATGGTAAAAAGAGAACCGGAATTGCAGTAACTGACGAATTTCAGTTGATTGCTTCAGGACTTACGACTATAGCTACACATGAGCTACTTATTTTTTTGAAGCGATATATTGCAGAAGAAAAGGTAACTATGATTGTGATCGGTGAACCCAAACAGATGGATAATTCGCCTTCTGAATCAGAACGTTTTATCACACCTTTTTTAGCGCAACTAAAAAAGACATTTCCTGAATTGCCAATTGAAAGACAAGACGAACGATTTACTTCGAAATTGGCAGTTCGAACTATGATTGATGGTGGTCTCAAAAAAAAACAAAGAAGAGACAAAGCATTGATCGATGAGATTAGTGCCACTATTATTTTACAAGCATATTTAAATAGAAATTAAATGATACTACCTATTGTTGCTTACGGTGATCCGGTGTTACGTAAAGTCGGAGCAGAAGTAACTTCTGAATATCCTAAATTAAAAGATCTGATAGCTAATATGTGGGAGACCATGTATAATGCCAAAGGAGTGGGTCTCGCTGCACCTCAAATTGGGCAAGCTATTCGTTTGTTTTTAGTAGATACTGCACCTTTTGCTGATGATGAGGTATTATCAGAAAAAGAACAGAAAACACTTAAGGGGTTTAAAAAAGTATTTTTGAATGCTAACATTGAGGAAGAAACTGGCGAAGAATGGGTATTTAATGAAGGTTGTTTGAGTATACCTGATATTCGTGAAGACGTAAAAAGAAAACCTAGGATTCAGATTACTTTTATGGATGAGAATTTCAAATCACAAACCGAAACTTATGACGGTATCTTGGCGCGGGTAATTCAGCATGAATACGATCATATAGAAGGAATTTTATTTACAGATAAGCTATCTCCGTTAAAAAAGCGATTACTAAAAGGAAGATTGACTACTATTTCAAAGGGAAAAATCAATGCGGAATATCGTATGCGCTTCCCAAGTATTAAAAAAGGACGATAAAAAAGATTTTTATTAAAGTAAATGTTTCATATTTGCGCCCTAAAATAACAGCACACTAACTCTATTGCATATGAGCTTAGATAAAATATTATCCATTGGTGGAAAACCAGGCCTTTTTAAATTAGTAACGCAAACTCGTTCTGGTTTTGTTGCAGCATCGTTGCTTGATGGTAAAAAAATAACCGTCGGTATGCAAAACAATGTTAGCGTTCTTTCTGAGATTGCGATATACACCTTAGAAGAGGAGCTACCATTGCGTGAGGTTTTTCAAAAAATATTGCTAAAAGAAAAAGGAGCTAAGACCTCAATTCCGCATAAATCAGAGAAGATAAAACTAGAAGAATATTTTTTTGAAGTTCTACCTAACTACGATGAAGATCGCGTTTATGCGAGTGACATTAAAAAGGTAATACAATGGTATAATATTCTTATTGAAAATAAAATAACAGATTTTTCTTCAGATGAAGAAGCTACTTCTGAAGAGGAATAAGTAGGCTACTTTAGCGAACAAAAAAAGCCCTGAATTTGTATTCAAGGCTTTTCAGTATACCATTTATAATTATACTTTCCAACCCTCTCTATAGGTTCTGCCAACAAATTGATTGGCTTCTTCTAGGTTTGTGATTCTTGTGTTTTCTCCATCCCATAATAGCTTTTTACGTGCAAAGAACTCCATGTTGCCTTTTTCGTTTTCACGACGCAGCATGTAGCTTCTAATGGCCAAATTACCCATTAAAACCGTTTCTGTCATTGGTCCTGCGTAATCGAACGATGAAGTAAGTGCCCGATGTTCTTCACTACCAAAACCTGCTTTGCAAGCATCTACCCATTTTCTTTGATGACCGTATTCTGGTTCTTCTTGCACTTCAACTTCGGGCCCGAAATCTGTGGTGCCATCATTAAGGTATAATTTCGGAGTCAATGGTGAACTATCATTTATGTTGGTTGAAATAATCCCTTTTTCTCCAATGATTAAAACTCCGTTTTGACTTCCTGGTCCACCAATATCACTATTTGCTGGAATAATATCAGGATGTGCTGGCCGTATGCCACCATCACTCCACGTCATTTCAATGGGAGTTTTTGTTTTTTCAGTTGCTTCAAAATGTAAGGTAATGAATGAAGAAGCTGGGCAGCCTTCTGGGTGGTAATCGGCATTCCACATTTGAGAATAAACAGAACCGACACTACACTCTGCATCGGTAGGATATTTTAATCCTAAAGTTCTAAACGGAATATCAATAAGATGACACCCTACATCACCTAAGGCCCCTGTACCATAATCCCACCAACCTCTCCAGTTGAATGGGTGCATGTTGGGTGTGAAAGGTTTCGCTTCGTTAGGGCCAAGCCATAAATCCCAATAAAAATCTTTAGGTTTTAAGCTTGCATCTGCTTTTGGCATTTTTCCACCTTGCGGCCAAACGGGTCTATTTGACCATACTTGAACTTTTGAAACTGCGCCAATAGCATCAGCATCAACCCACTTTTGAACCATTCCTAATAAAGGGTTCGAGCCACCTTGATTTCCCATTTGGGTAACAATCTTTTTATCGCGCGCCATTTGAGTAAGTATTCGCGCTTCACGAATATTATGGGTCATTGGTTTTTGAACATAAACATGAATGCCTCTTTCCATAGCATACGCCGCTGCCGGACCGTGAATATGGTCTGGTGTAGATATAGTCACAGCATCTAGCTTCTCTTTGTCTAACATTCTTCGATAATCATTGTATAATTTTGCTTTCGGAAAGTTTTCGACAGAACGTTTCGCAGAGCCTGCAAAATCAACATCGCAAAGAGCTCGAACTTTTTCACGCCCGTCTACTGAAGCATTTTTAATATCGCTTGAACCTTTACCACCCGCACCAATAGCGGCTAAGTTTAATCGGTCACTTGGCGCCAAAAAACCGGGGCCACCTAAAACATGTCGGGGTACAATGAAAATTGACGAAGCGATTGCACCTTTCTTGATAAATGATCTTCTTGAAGAATTGATCTTCTTTTGCTTATTATCTTTCATAGTTCTTGACAATTTTTAGTTGGTTAGGTAAAAACTAAAGTTAAGAAAAAATGGCAAACTAGATTGGTATTCTAGGGTACGAATTTGACTTTTAACCGCATTAAGTTTTAAGCTAAAAAATGCATCATTAGTGAATTAAAAAATAGGCAATCTTAAATGGGACGAAGGCTTTTTATAAGAGTTTATGTTAGCCACAGGCTTTTCATCCGAGTGAGTCCACAATAAAAACTAGTCCATAAATCCAGCCGACGTAAAGAGCAGTATAACCAATTGCATACATTGCAGATACCCCAATATCTCCTTTTGTATCCGATGATTTGCTAAACACAAATTTTAAAGCACGGAAGAAGACCCAATATAGCATTGTCAAAATAATAAAAATCGAAAGCCATAATACAGCTTCGAAAAGCACTAAAAGAATTGCGAGTAAAATAGTTATTCCAATCCATAGTAGTATGGACATTAATAGTCCACCAATACCATCTCCGACTTCTAGACTCGGTGCTAATGGCATACTACCAGAATTAAATATTGGTGTTTTTGCTTTATAATCTTTCATTTTTGGAAAGTTGTCCAAAAGTCCTACACCTTTATAAAGTCCATAAATCATAAACAGAAAAAGAGCACAAGAAATAACACCTAAAGAAAGATAAAAATTATCGGTTAAACTTCTATTGTAATTTTCTCCTGTTAGATAAATGGTTAAGATAGTAACTCCAATTACCATTAGAGATACTTTAAAAACTGATTTCCCTTTAAGATATGTCTGTTTGGCTTTCAAGTGGTTTTTCAAGCTTGTGGCTAACGGTTTTGTATATGGCTCGTAGCGTATAAATAGACGCTAACATTTCGGATTATGTACTAGCCAAATTTTTTATTTTCTTTTTGTCTTATTTCTCAAAAAGCTAAATTAAAAAATTTAGCGAACTAAATAAGTAAGCAAAGACCTCTCGGAAAGCCTATAATACATATGTTTTATTTACCGTGTTGTGCATAGTGCTTTACTCGATTTTGGTTCTTTCCAGTAATAATGATGAAAAGGACTCCACACCAATTTTTATACATTCTTCATCTACTCTAAAATTCGGTGCGTGGTTCATCGCGACTATTCCTTTTTCACGATTTGAACCACCTAATAAAAAATATACTCCAGATACTTTTTGTTGAAAGTAGCTGAAGTCGTCATTGAAATAGGGAATTTGACCATAAGACATTACAACTGTCTTATTTTCATGAATACCGTTTAGAATGTTTGTCGATTTCTCTGTTAATATTTCGTCGTTTAGTACTGTTGGATTTTCTTGAATATATGATGTGGCGATGAATTTATCTTTATATTCTGAATTGCTTATAATACGCTCGATTTTTGATAGAATATTTGGCAAATTAGATTTGTTCGTTTCATATAGTTCAGTTTTTATTTGCAGTTGGTTTTTATCTTCTTCTAAAACGAAATTTTCATTCATAAAAAGATAGTCTTTAAAAATAGTATTTGGGTTCGTTAAGCCAATGATAGAATCAAATGCTTTTGGAATTTCCCAAGGATTTGGTCCAACGTTTTTTCTTAACATTTCATTTCTTATTTTATTGTAGAGTGTTTCTGCATCGTCTTTAGAAAACGTTTTATTAAAAGTAATCTGTATGATTTTTTGATATGCATAAAGTTCGTTGGTTTTAACCATTATTTGACCGACTGGTAATGCAGTTACGTGCAATGCATATATTTCATCGAGGTTCATTGTTGAAAACTCATCGCTGTCAACTATATTTTTTGCACCAAGGAAGGGTTCTTCTTCTGGTTGAAATATAAAATAAATAGTGCCATTTATTGAATCTTTATTTTTAGCTAATACTTCAGCCATTCCAAGTCCAATTGCCATATGAACATCGTGCCCACAACCGTGTTGTACGCCAGCTATTTTAGATTTGTACGACACTTCATCAGGTAAATCAAATGGTAAAGCATCCATATCTGCTCGCCAAGCTATATTTTTACCTTTATTCTTTCCTTTCAAGATTCCGATAACTCCATGACCTGCAATTCCAGTCTTAACTTCCAAGCCTAAATCACTTAGGTGTTTTGCAATAATATTGGATGTTCTTATTTCATTTCCAGCAAGTTCAGGGTTTTCGTGAAAATCTCTTCTAATTTCAACTAAACTATCAAATATTTCATTGGTGTCTTCTTGAATTTTTTGATGGATTGTTCTTTTATCGAATGTCTTGCAAGCAATCGTAATGATAAATAGAAAAACTGGAAATATAAAGTGTTTTTTTAATTTCATTTTTTGAAGGTAGTTCGATTTTTTTTGCATTATGCAACGTGTTTGTGTATGGTTGGTTGCTTTACTACTAAATATAGCAAAAGGGGACGAATCTCAGGAAAAATAGGAGAATTTTCCGATTGACACAGAAAACTCGAGCAATGAATTATACAGGTTGTTGACAACAGTATTTATTCCATAATTTCTTTCAATTCTGATTTCGACAAATTTAGTTTGGTGTTTAAAATGTCAAAATATTCTTTGGAATTATAAAGTGGATAATCTGTTCCAAATGAAATTTTATCAAATCCTATTTTATCACAATATAATTTGAGTTCCTTAAACTGATCTTCTGTTAATTTTTTTACTCCTTCACTATCCTTATCTAAAGCTACTGCTGAAATATCGAATATAATTTTGTGCCTCTTTGGTATCCTGTGGTTGTCATACAGCTCGATAAAAGTATTTAAAACATTTTTAGTCTTTTGATTAAAACCTCCTGAAGTGCCAAAATGAGCGATAGTTAGATTTATCGGTCCTATTTTTTTTAATATTTTATCGACTAAAATCTCAATATCTGGTTTTCCAAATTTAGGATGCCAATTATCGAAGTGTAAAAGTATTGGAAGATTGTTTTCTGAAGCAATCTTGAAAATCGAGTAGCTCTTTTTTAAATGTTCAGGTTCTGTAAGATAAACTTGAGATGAGCTGAAATGAAGTTTTAATCCAGAATTCTCATTGATTTTAAGACAACGTTCTATTTCTGTAATCGCATAATCTTTTAGTGGGTCAACTGCAATGTAAGGTTGCACTTTACTTATATGTTTTTTTGCGCTCTCCAAAAGATAATCATTTTCCTTTTTGACTTTTAAATATTCATCATTTCCTTGATAAAACTCTGAATTTCCATAAACATAACCCATTCCAATCAATTTGATGTTATCAGCTCCATTTGTGTTTAGGATTGTATCAATATCCGAATATTTATTATCAGGTTTGGAAAAAGGTATTCCTAAATCTTTCCAGTCTGAAATTAAATCAGGGCTCATAATATGAACGTGGTTATCGCTTAAAATTAAGCCGTCATTTTCCCCTAGATTTTTTTTTTCAATTCTTGGGTTACAAGAGAAAAAAAATATAATTCCTAAAATTGAAATGTATGACCTACGTTTTTTCATATTGTTGTCAACGGTTCTGCTCGTATGTTTGATTATCAAGTTGAAGATAAGATATTTAGTATAACAAAAGAGTGATTTCGAGGTTGGGCTAGATATTATTTTAATGATTTTGTTGCTTAGGTTTTATACTCTTTGTTAGGCAAGGTTTTTATTTCCATAATGCTTAATTTCGTTGAGTTCTGATTCCTTTTTTTCTTTCTCCTCCTCAATATCAAAATCATCTTGAAGTGCAAGCCAGGACTTAGCCGAATTTCCAAAATATTTACTCAAACGTAAAGCCGTACCCGCTGTTATTCTAAGATTTCCTTTTACGATTTCCGAAATCTGTGTCTGTGGTATTTTCAAATCTTTTGAAAGTCTGTATGCGGTAATTTCAAGAGGTTCAAGAAACTCAAAAAATTATATTTCGCCAGAATGTACATTTGCTAACTTTTCCATTTTTTCTTTTTTAGTGATAATCTATTATTTTCCACTTCGCTTGCGTTTCCTTTATTCCACATAAACATTATTCGCCATTGTTTGTTAATTCGGATACAATGGAACTTGCTTAGTTTTCCTCCCAGTTTTTCAAGTCGATTTGATGGCGGAATCCTTAAGTCAGAAATGATCTGTGAAATATTTAGCATTCTCAGTTTCCGCCTTCCAATTTTTTGAACTTCAATCGGCATTTTTTTGACTCGAATTCCGTTACAAATCTGTTCGGGCGGGCAAAAATATTTGGTGGTGTTGGTCGATATTCCGGGTTTATAGCTTAAGCAGCCAAGCTCGTATTGTTTATAGGTTGTGTTGTGCGTTCGTCTTAATCCCAATATTTTTCACTAATATTTCTTCTTTTTAGTTCAAATCTTTTCTCCGTTTTATTAGGATAAAAAACAACTTTTCTATTTGTAATAACAATTGGCTTATTCGTAAAATATTGTGGTACAATTTCTAAATCCAAATCACGTATTAAAATATCAATTTCATTTAATTCTGGATTTGAAATTTTGATTTCCTCACTAATTTCTCCCATAATGTTGTAGGTGATATTTGTAATCTTATTGGTTTCAAATTCAACAACTCCAATACTATCTGTAGACTTGACCATTTCTCCATTATTTATTTCAACCAAGGCGAACGGAAGTTTTAGTTCGAAATCGCTAATCGATATTCTTATTTTATTTTTCAGATTCGGATTTATCTTTCCGTTGTAAGTAGTTGTTTTGTTAATCGGTTGATTATAAGTATTCAAAAGTATCGTATCTCCTTTGTGATGAGTCCATGTACCTTTTCTTATTATTTCTTCACCAACCCCTAATACGGTATGATATTCAAATGTTTTGTTTGTACTAATTTCTATTTTACTAGAATATTTCCCATAAAATTTTGATACCTCTTTGTTTATTGAACAAGAAGCTAATGCAAAAAATAGTATTATAATCAAGAGTGTTTTCATTTTTTTAGATGACGCACAACGTCTCTGCTAAGCGTAGTGCGGTAGTAAGGAAACTTTTCGTTTCCGTCTGGTCTGCTAGCCAGCCCCGAAGCTTCGGGGTTGTTTTGTAGTTATT
>ENA-ORXR01000114-ORXR01000114.1-marine-metagenome-genome-assembly--contig:-NODE-114-length-122042-cov-5.343123_pt1 | contig 122042 bp, 105 predicted proteins | sample MGYA00237866_ERZ511479 | MGnify/ENA metagenome assembly ERZ511479
TGCACAAAAAGGTCTGTTCGATCGTCCGACGCTTGTACATAATATAGAGACGCTTCACTGGATTGCACGCATCTGTCGTGAAGGTCCGCAGATTCTCAACGGCGTTGAGAAAAATGGCCGTAAAGGCTTGCGTAGCTACAGTGTCTCTGGGCGCGTCAACAATCCCGGTGTCAAGCTCCTGCCTGCAGGCTCAACCATTATCGACATTATTGATGCTGCAGGCGGTATGCTGGAAGGTCATACGTTCAAGGCTTATCAACCAGGCGGTCCTTCATCCGGACTATTGCCGGCAAGCCTGGACTCCATACCACTGGATTTCGATACACTTCAAGCACACGGCTCGTTCATTGGTTCAGCAGCTGTGGTCGTGCTATCAGACAAGGACAAGGCTCGCGATGCAGCGCTGAACATGCTGCGTTTTTTTGAAGACGAAAGTTGTGGCCAGTGTACGCCGTGTCGTGTGGGTTGCGAGAAGGCTGTAAAACTCATGGAGAAAGACCAATGGGATACGCAGCTGCTGGAAGAGTTATCAGCCGTCATGGTCGATGCCTCAATCTGCGGCCTGGGTCAGGCAGCACCCAACCCCATTCGACTTGTCATGAAGCACTTTCCGGAGGAAATCTAGATGTCACCAACCAGACCCCTGACATCGACAGGTGCCCAGACAAAGACCATTCCAATGGTGACATTCACACTCGATGGCAAGTCGGTGACAGCCGCCGCTGATGAATCTTTATGGCAGATTGCCAAGCGCCACGGTAACACCCTGCCGCACTTGTGTTACGCCGATGAGCCCGGCTACCGCTCGGATGGTAATTGTCGTGCCTGCATGGTGGAGATTGAAGGCGAACGCGTCCTGGCAGCATCATGTATACGCACGCCTGCCGAAGGCATGGTAGTCAATACTAAAACAGCGCGAGCAACAGCCTCCCGAAAAATGGTTATGGAGCTTCTGCTCGCCGATCAGCCTGAACAATCTACGGCACGTGACCAATCCTCTCAGTTATGGTCGATGGCTTCTGTACAAGGACTCAGCAAAAGCCGGTTTCCGAAGGTCATTATCGATCAGATACCACTGGTCGATGATTCACATGTCGCCATGCGCGTAAACCTTGATGCCTGCATTCACTGTAATCTGTGCGTTCGCGCCTGCCGTGAAGTACAGGTTAATGATGTCATTGGCATGTCCGGACGCGGGCGTAACGCACGCATCACCTTTGATCAGGCCGACCCGATGGGCAATAGTACCTGCGTTGCCTGTGGCGAATGTGTACAGGCATGCCCTACCGGCGCACTGATGCCTGCCACCGCTATCGATGATGTACAAGTGGGTGATAGCAAAGCCTTCGACAAGGAAGTTACGTCGGTGTGTCCCTACTGTGGTGTCGGTTGTCAAGTAAGTTTCAAGGTCAAGGATCAGAAGATCATGTGGGTGGATGGTGTCAATGGCCCCAGCAATGAAAAACGACTTTGCGTGAAGGGGCGGTTTGGCTTTGACTACATCGACCACCCGCATCGCCTGAAAACGCCGATGATTCGCCGTGATGATGCACCTGCCAAGGGTCTGAACGTCAACCCCGGAAATTTGCTCGAGTTCTTCCGTGAGGTCAGCTGGGATGAGGCACTTGATTATGCCGCAGGCCAGATGGTGCGGCTACGCGATACGCAAGGCGGAGAAACCATTGCAGGCTTTGGCTCAGCCAAGTGCTCCAACGAGGAAGCCTATTTGTTCCAAAAGCTTATCCGCACCGGCCTTGGCCATAACAATGTGGATCATTGCACCCGCCTGTGTCATGCCTCATCGGTATCAGCCTTACTTGAAAACGTGGGCTCGGCAGCGGTAACGGCCACATTCAACGAAATAGAAAACGCTGACGTCGCTATTGTTATTGGTGCCAACCCCATAGAGAACCATCCGGTAGCAGCCACCTTTTTCAAGCAATTCACCAAACGTGGCGGCAAGCTGATCGTGATGGATCCGCGAGGCATGGGCCTGAGCCGGTATGCAACACATAGCCTGCAGTTCAAGCCTGGCAGCGATGTGGCAATGCTGAATGCCCTTATGCACACCATCGTTGAAGAGGAGCTTTTTGATGTTCAGTACATTCAGGGGTATACCGAAGGCTTTGATGCAATGCGCGAGCATCTGAAAGGTTTTCCACCTGAAAAAATGTCAGCCATCTGCGGCATCGATGCTGAAACGTTAAAAGCGGTGGCACGTGTATTTGCAACTTCACCGGCGGCAATGATCTTTTGGGGTATGGGTATCTCACAACATATCCATGGCACCGACAACTCGCGCTGCCTGATATCGCTAGCGCTCATGTGTGGACAAATTGGTCGACCAGGCACAGGCCTGCATCCTCTGCGCGGGCAAAACAATGTGCAAGGCGCATCCGACGCAGGCCTTATCCCCATGTTCCTGCCGGACTATCAGAGCGTCGAAGATGATGGTGTGCGTTCAGCGTTTGCCCAAATCTGGGGTAACGATGACTACTCGCGCAAGAAAGGTCTGACGGTTGTCGAAATCATGGACGCGGTACACGACGACAAGATCAAAAGCCTCTACGTACTTGGTGAGAATCCTGCCATGTCTGATCCTGATGTGGACCACGCGCGCAAGGCATTGGCAAAACTTGAGCATCTTGTTGTGCAGGACATCTTCCTGACCGAAACCGCTAATTTTGCTGATGTTATATTACCCGCTGCTGCATGGCCGGAGAAAACCGGTACCGTCACCAACACAAACAGACAGGTGCAGATGGGACGCCCTGCCGTGTCACCACCAGGCGATGCCCGCGACGACTGGTGGATCACCAACGAGCTTGCCAAACGTCTTGGCTTGAACTGGACCTATTCGCATCCGAAAGAGATTTTTGCGGAGATGAAATTATCCATGCACTCGCTGGATAACATTACATGGGAGCGTCTGGAGAGAGAGGCCGTTACCTATCCCAGTATGAGTGCGACAGACCCTGGACAGTCCATTGTATTTGGCGACGGTTTCCCCAGAAAGGAAGGCCGCGCAAAATTCACAACCGCCTCGGTTATCGCGCCTGCAGAAGTGCCTGACGAACAATACCCCATGGTACTGATAACCGGTCGTCAGCTTGAGCACTGGCACACCGGCTCCATGACGCGTCGTACCTCGGTACTCGATGCACTTGAGCCTGAAGCCAATTGTTCCTTACATCCCAAGACATTAAGAGCGATGGGCGCAGAAGCTGGCGACAGAGTAAGTATCAAAACGCGTCGCGGTGAAATTATCGTTATGGCTCGTGCTGACAGAGCTGTGGCTGAAGGACAGGTGTTTATGCCGTTTGCTTATGTGGAAGCTGCAGCCAACACACTGACAAATCCGGTACTGGACCCATACGGCAAGATACCTGAATTTAAATATTCGGCTGCAAATGTCACGCTTGCTGATACTCGTACTGATATGGAAATGGTTGAGTAAAAAGTAGTACAGCAAACTCCATAACTAAAATATCGCAGTCACCCAAACGAGCTGCAAACCTTGAAGGAAAAACACGCATGGCACATATGACAGACATCGAAATAGCACGCGCGGCCAAAAAGAAACCCATTCAGGAGATTGGTGCGAAGCTGGGCATCGATAGTGAACACCTGTTGCCCTATGGTCACGACAAAGCCAAGGTATCAGCAGAATTCATTGCAGCTCAAGCCGATAAGCCCAATGGCAAACTGATCCTTGTCACAGCTATTAACCCAACGCCTGCTGGTGAGGGAAAGACGACAACTACTGTAGGTCTGGGTGATGGGCTCAATGCCATCGGCAAGAAAACGGCCGTTTGTATTCGTGAAGCATCGCTGGGTCCCTGCTTTGGCATGAAAGGCGGCGCAGCAGGTGGTGGCCATGCACAGGTGATTCCGATGGAGGAGATGAACCTGCATTTCACCGGTGACTTTCACGCGATTACCTCCGCACACAACTTGCTCTCAGCCATGATCGATAATCATATCTACTGGGGCAATCAGCTGGAAATCGATTCACGACGTGTGGTGTGGCGACGTGTTGTTGATATGAATGATCGCGCCTTGCGACAAATCACAACCAGCCTGGGCGGTGCAACTAACGGCTTTCCTCGTGAGGCGGGTTTTGACATTACGGTGGCCTCTGAAGTCATGGCAATCTTGTGTTTATCCAATGATCTTGATGATCTGGAAAAACGTCTTGGCGACATTATCGTAGCCTACAAACGTGATTTGACTCCCATCTATTGCCGAGACATCAAAGCAGATGGTGCGATGACGGTGCTGCTAAAAGATGCCATGCAACCCAACCTTGTGCAGACACTGGAAAACAATCCGGCGTTTGTGCATGGCGGACCTTTTGCTAATATTGCCCACGGTTGCAATTCAGTCGTTGCTACCAAAACAGCCCTGAAACTTGCCGACTATGTGGTCACCGAAGCCGGGTTTGGCGCTGATCTGGGTGCCGAAAAATTCATGAATATCAAGTGCCGCAAGGCGGGCATCGCTCCCGATGCGGTTGTCATTGTTGCCACGGTGCGCGCCATGAAAATGAATGGCGGCGTTGCTAAAGAGGATCTGGGCTCGGAGGATGTAGATGCGGTTAAAAAGGGCTGCTCCAATCTGGGTCGACATATCGAAAATGTTAAATCTTTCGGTGTTCCTGCTGTAGTTGCCATTAACCATTTCGTGACCGACACAGACGCCGAAGTTGCTGCCGTAAAAGCCTACGTCGAATCATTGGGTTCTGAAGCTATCCTGTGCAAACACTGGGCACTGGGCTCCAAAGGAACCGAGGAGCTGGCCAATCGTATCGTTGAGATTACCAATAGCGGCGCATCTCAGTTCAGCCTGCTATATCCGGATGAGATGCCTTTATTCGATAAAATCGAAACTATCGCCAAGCGTATCTATCGTGCCGATGAGGTTCTGGCCGACAAAAAAGTACGTGATCAACTGCGTCAGTGGGAAGAGGCAGGTTACGGCCATCTACCCATCTGCATGGCCAAGACACAGTACAGCTTTTCCACTGACCCGACATTACGCGGTGCGCCCACTTCTCATTCCGTGCCGGTTCGCGAAGTGCGTTTATCGGCAGGTGCAGGATTTGTCGTTGTCGTCTGCGGTGAGATCATGACCATGCCTGGATTGCCGCGACAGCCTTCGGCCGAAGTCATTAAACTAAACAATTCAGGTGAGGTAGAGGGATTGTTCTAGCCTGGCGTTATACTCTGATAGCGTACGTGGGGATCTTGGGAGTCATACTTTCTGGATTCCCATCTGCACAGCCATGAAGTTCTTTTGTGTATTGATGCGTCTATTCTCTGCAGTTTTTCTACTCCCCATATGGAACAAGGGGGTGCAGCTATCATCGAGTCGCCAACCAATCATACGAGTAAATTTATTATCAATACGTCGACGCCAGACTACAGGTTCCCATCAGAATTTATTTTCGGTGTAGCCACCGCTGCCTACCAGATCGAAGGAGCTGCGCGCGAGGATGGCCGTGGCCCTTCAATCTGGGATACCTTTTCACACACTACCGAAGGTATACTCAATGGTGATACCGGCGATGTTGCCTGTGATCATTACCACCGCTGGGAATCTGATCTTGACCTGATAGCTTCGCTCGACGTAGATGCTTACCGTTTTTCAATTTCCTGGTCGCGCATCTACCCCAGCGGTCACGGCGCTATCAATCAAGCAGGTGTCGATTTTTATAACCGACTTATTGATGGCTGTATAGATCGAAATATCAGGACGTATGTCACCTTGTATCACTGGGATTTGCCGCAAGCCCTTGCCGACCAGGGTGGATGGGCAAACCGAACAACCGCTGAACATTTCGCCACCTATGCCGCGACTGTTGCACGCCTGTTCGGTGACCGGATAGATTCCATCTGTACATTCAATGAGCCATGGTGTTCGTCGGTTTTAAGTTATCTACATGGCGTGCATGCACCTGGTAGACAGGACCTTGACGAAACACTGGCAGTTATACACGGACAGCATCGTGCTCATGGACTTGGCGTACGCGCAATTCGCGATCAGCGTCCTACGCTAGCTACAGGCATTGTACTTAATCCGCAGGAGGTAAAAGCTGCTACCGATTCACCGGCAGATAAGGCTGCAGCGACAAGACATCAACAGTTTCACAATGGTCTGTTTTTCGACCCACTGTTCATTGGAGGATACCCCACCGAGATTGTCGATGCGTTCGGTGACAGATTACCTGACAACTGGGAGGCGGATATGGAAACGATTAAGCAGCCCCTGGATTACTGGGGACTTAACTACTACACGCCTGAATATGTCAGTCACGACACTAGCGACAATGTCCAGTTTCCTGGCACTACAAAGGTTGACAGAATAAACGTACCACGCACTGATATTGGATGGGAAGTTGATGCTGACTCTCTGATCCACTTACTGACAACATTGTATTCACAGTACTCTCTACCGCCGTGTTACATCACTGAGAATGGAGCGGCGTATAACCACGAGGTGCTTGATGGTTCTGTAAATGACCAACCCCGTATTGACTACCTCCACGCTCACCTCAAAGCTGCCGCTGACTCCATCTCCAAAAATATACCGTTAAGGGGATATTTTGCATGGAGCTTATTGGACAATTTTGAGTGGGCTGAAGGTTATTCAATGCGTTTCGGGCTTGTTCATGTCAACTACCAGACACAACAACGCACGTTAAAAAACAGTGCCTACTGGTACCGCGATCTGATTAGAAAACATCATTCAGCAGCTTCAACGGGTTAGTTGTAATACGCATCGATAGCAATGTGTAATCACCATCAGGATATTGGACACTAACGTGTAAGGAGAAAGGCTACCTTCTATTCAAACAGCTACAACAGGCCAGCTTTTAGCCTGCCCACCCTTTGATCAGTTAATGACTACAATCCTTCTGGCAGATATCGACGAGGCGAGACTCGAAGAGCTGTCTAGTATCATACAGGCTGCAAAACCTGACTGGGAAGTTGTAGCGCTGACAAGCGCTGCAGACGTTTTGCAGTGTGCGAGTAATGACGACATCCACTGCGTCGTCACCGACTATGATTTACAGGACTCAAACGGCATCGATCTGCTAAAGAATATTCAAATAAAACATCCGAATATTGTTCGGCTAACGGTATCTGCAAATCAGCATCACGACGTCGTACAGAAAAGTACAGTGGCCAGCCATCGCTTCGTTGAACGCACAGTGCCAGACGAAGTTTTGGTCGGCGCCATCGAGTGTTCACTGCGGCTGAAAAATTTGCTAAGTGATGCGTCGCTGACGCAATGCATGAGCGAAATACGTACACTACCCTCGTTACCGGAAATTTATCAGCAGATGGTAAGCGAGTTGACAGCCCCGCAAAGCTCTCTTCAAAATATTGCCAGGATTATAGAATCTGACAACGCGTTGACCGTCACCGTGTTGAAGATTGTCAATTCAGCATTCTATGGACTGAATCAGCGTGTAGAGTCAGTGTCACATGGAGTGGCTCTTCTGGGCGTTCATCTAATCAAGAACATTACGCTCACTGCAAAAGTATTTGCTCAATTCCAGGGCAGTAAGCAGCAACTGTTAAAACTACAGCAACTAAATGATGGTGCCAACAGAACAGGAGCCCTTGCGAACCAGTTTGCCAGATTGTCTGGTGTATCCAGATCGGCCGTCGATCATGCCCAGATTGCTGGCATGCTTAGCAATATTGGCGAACTAGTAGAGTTGAGCCGAGCTACGAAGGAATCATCCGAGGGTTTGGAGGCAAACATACAGGGGGAGGCAAACATACAGGGGGAGGCAAACATACAGGCCAAAAATAACATGAGGGCCAGCATAGAGCTTCAGGGCGCTTATCTCTTGAGATTGTGGAGTCTGCCTGACCCAGTGGTAGAAGCTGTCGCCATGCAATATGAGTCACCGCCCTTTTCCAAAGTAGCGATAACTCCGCTGATTATCTTGCATGCCATCCGCTATCTGGAGCAGAATTTTTCCGAACTGATCCGAAAAGACGCTTGTAGCGCGTATCTGGAACAAATCGTCTCTACCAAAATTGCCAATCTTTGGATTGATGCTTACAATGATTTACAGGCCTTGACCTCACATACCAATGTTGATGGTTAAACAGACTACACAGGCGACGTCCTGATTTACGCCAAATGCAAGCCAAATGCAAGACAACAGTACACCACCCGTTGGCCAACCCTGGTTTTAGCTGAACTGGCGCACCGCCAGCGCCGACACCGTGGCAACCGAAGCAGATAAAACGGTACCCCATACAAGGTCTACGGCACTGACAAGCCAAGGCCAATCGCGCAGCGTGGCAAGGTTAGTCATATCATAGGTACCGTAGGCGAGAAAGCCGACTAGCGCTCCGTATAGTGCAACGTTACCCAGGCTGACACCCGCCTGACCTGGTCGCACAGCCAGAAAAACCAGACCCGCAGCATAAAGCAGATAAAACGCAATAGCAGGTGCAGGCATGAAGTTCTTGCGCAAAAGCGTTCCTAATTGATCTGCATAGAAGTTTTTCGCCACTGCGCCCAGCCAGATTGCATCCAGCACTATGAAAGCCATGACGGCTGCGCCATACGCAATAGCAAATGATTTCATGACAAATTCACATTCCTGTTCGTGAGTAAGAGGCTAAAAAGGTGCGGGGCAATGCACAGCGCACATAATCTGTGATTCTGGATGCTGAAATTCCAGAAAATCTGCATGCAACTGCAATCTACCAGCTTTTACGGATGGAAACACCGAAGAGTTTTTTGCATGATCATTAGCGGCTCCATATAAACGATCACCGCTGATGGCAATGCCAAGTCCCAGCGCCGCCGATGCATGAACGCGCAGCTGATGTGTGCGTCCGGTGAGTGGATAGAGTGTAATACTGCGACCATCGCAGGCGTCAGTTCGATGCCATAGCGTTGTAGAGTGCTTACCATGGAAATCACACGCAATCTGGGTAGGTCGATTATTAATATCCAGCCTGATTGGCAAGCAGATTCGCCCTCCTAGCGCATCAACCGGACGCTCAAGTATCGCCCTGTAGCGTTTACGAACCCTGCGTTTTTCAAACTGCTGCTGCAGAGCACGATGTATGTGTCGATTCTTTGCCAGTATCAGCAATCCAGAGGTATCCATGTCCAGACGATGTACCAGAACCGGACCGTGAAGTTCCCGGCCGCTATTTTGCACGCGACTCAGCACTGATCCATCTTGTGTTTTCCCAGGCTGCGACAACATGCCGCAAGGCTTGTTTACCACCAATAGAAATTGATCCTCGAGAAGTACTGGCAAACTTGGAATTGGCGGGTAATCCTTCACGTTAAAATAAAGCCCTTCGAATAAGATTCAGACCCATCAAGAAGAAGAACCATAGCAACAGTCGTTCAAATCGATGCGCACTCAGACGTCTTCTTATGCGCTCACCCACGGTAAATCCCAGTAGTGAAGGTACGATGAGAAGAATTGAACACAAGAACAAACCATAGCTCAGTACACCGCTCCCCATATAGCTCATTAACAATACGCACGTCCCCAGGAGCAGCACCACACCCACAGTTGCCACAAATTGATCTTTCGGCAATTTCAACGTTTGCATGTAAATCAGAATGGGGGGCGCCCAGACGCTTACCATACCGCCCATAATTCCAGCACTTACCCCTGCAACTATCTGCGCTGGCTTGTCCATGGCCGGGGGAAGCTCCAAAGGCTGAGCGTACAGACTGTGCAGAGCGTATAGCGCAACGATGCCACCGAGCACCGCCGCCAGCACATCGACCCTGACCATGGATGACAACTGCGCGAACACAATGATAAATATCAACATGATCGATAACAGTAGCCACATTTGCCGGATCACTGACAAAAATTTACGCCCTCTGATCACCTGCCAGATATTGGTGAAAAGCATGGGCATGATGACCACCGTTATGGCTGTCCGCGCATCGCTCACTTGCGCCAACAAGCTTACAGCAGCGGTAGGAAATCCGATCCCCAGTGTGCCTTTTATTATTCCAGCCAGAAAATAGACGAGCAATGCGATCGAAAGAAGAGCTGTTGGATTGCCAGTTTCCAGCGACGCCAGCATAGTGTCCATGAGCTGATTCATTGGTGTGCTCGGCGTGCCTCAGGCCCGGCATAGCCCTTGGAGTAACGGCTGGACCGGGACGGCGCTGATTCAAGGATGAGTTTACGGCTTTTTACAGGTAGTATGTAGGACAGGTCCAAGGCATACATGCGCAACATGCAGCACAACCATCCGCTACTGATCAAGACTCGCAAGTTTCTGGACAATGGTCTGGTCACCACCGAGATCATCGCTCTGATTGCCACAAGCGTTGCCACCGGTGTAGCCATTGTCCAGGAGATATGGATAATGCTAGAGCGTGGTTCGGTAACACTGGCAGATCTTCTGTTGATGTTTCTGTACCTTGAAGTTCTGGCAATGATAGGTCAATACTTGCGAACCGGCCAGATCCAGGTACGCTTTCCGCTGTATATCGCAATGGTCGCACTCGCCCGCTATCTCATCATTGAGGTCAAAGAGATCGAAATGTGGCGAATTCTGGCTATTTCCGGCTCCATCCTGCTACTAACAATTGCGGTGCTTGTCATCCGATACGGGCATCTAAGATTCCCTTATCAAGATGTGGGCGATGACCCTGCCAAGCCATCCAACCTGGATCTCTGACAAAACGTCAATTATCCTGCAAGGCTTGTCGTTGCCATACTGCATCGAGCCCTTCCTTGTAACTTGGATACTGATATTGCATGTCTAGTGCAAGCTTGCTGGCGGCGTTACGCACACGTTTGTTTTCATTGTAGAACGAACGCGCCATATCGCTGATGTCGGCTGAAAAAAAATCAACAGATGCTGGCTCAGGTTTGCCAACAAGTGCGTGCGCATAACGGATAACATCTTGCGGTGCGGCCGGTAAATCATCCGTAATATTAAGCACACCGTCAAATTGTCTGGATGCACAGAGCATTGTCGCTGTGGCCAGATCCTCGACATGAATGCGATTAAACACCTGTTCGGGCTTTATCAGCATGCGTGCGCGCCCTGCAATTGCGTCATCTATCGCACTTCGACCTACACCGTAGATGCCCGACAATCGCAAAACAGACAAAGCTACATCCCTTGTAGAGGCCAAAGCCTGCCAACCCCGCTCAGCTTGTGCGCGCATGATAGAGCGCGGCTGTGTTGAACTGCAAGGCGTATTCTCATCCACCCAATTGCCATCATGATTGCCGTATACGCCAATGGTTGACAGATAGCCAATCCATTGCAGATGCGGAAGATTCACAGCAGGCTCATTCAGCAGGCGAAGTATGGGATCATTTAACGGTGCCTGCCTGGCAGGTGCAACACACACTACCAGATGCGTTGTGCGATCGAGCTCTTGTCTGACGTCATCGCTCAGTACGTCAGGCCCGGTTAGCGGCGTATCTGGCGCTTCCGGTACGCACAGCATCGCCGTAGAGATCCCTGCACTGCGCAACTGCGACAACGCAGAAACACTTCGTCGTGTTGCGCAAACACTGCCCAGACGTTTTGCCTGCAAACCTATATGCAGCCCACTGAATCCTGCACCTATGATCAACGTATGCATAAACTGTTTACAGAGCTATAGGCCTACATCGTTGCACCGATTTGCCAGGGCACAAACTCGTTGTCACCCAGACCATGCGCCTCACTCAGAGTGGCACTACCAGACGCCACTTCCAGTAAACGCTGATAGATACGTGTACCGACATTTTCTATTGACTCACCCTGGCTGACAATGGTACCCGCATTGAGATCCATATCATCGCTTAACTGCTGGTACATATCCGTATTGGTTGCAATCTTCAGGCACGGTGCAGGTTTGCTGCCAAAGGTAGATCCACGACCCGTGGTAAACGCCACCAGATTACAACCTGAGGCAATCTGCCCTGTCACCGATGCCGGGTCGTAGCCCGGTGAGTCCATAAAAACAAATCCTTTTCGATCGACTTGTTGTGCATATTTAAAAACGCCGGTGAGCGGCGTTGTTCCGCCCTTGGCCACGGCACCCAACGACTTTTCAAGAATGGTTGTCAGACCGCCCAGCTTGTTACCGGGTGAGGGATTATTGTCCAGTGAACCGTTGTTTCGGGCCACGTATTCCTGCCACCAGGCAATGCGCTGCATAAGCTCATCGGCTACGTCCTGAGTGACGGCACGCTCGGTGAGCAAATGCTCAGCACCGTAGATTTCGGGGGTTTCTGCAAGCACAGCACAACCGCCTTGCCGTATCAACAAATCGGCAGCATAGCCCAACGCAGGATTAGCCGTAATACCGGACCATGCATCCGAACCACCGCACTGCAGCGCTAGTGATAGCGACGATACCGGGCAAGGCGTGCGTTGCACACGGTTGATCTCCAAGAGCATCTCATCAACCATCTGTACACCGCGGGCGATGGTCTTGACGTGCCCCCCGGTATTCTGAATATTCATGGTACGTAGCAGTGGGCCGTCGGCCAGCCTGTGCGCCTTGAGTGTATCGGTAATCTGGCTGGTCTCGCATCCCAGTCCGACAATCAGAACACCGCCCACATTCGGATGCCGAGCATAACCTGCCAGAACGCGCTGCAGATTGGCGAAGCCCTCACCTGCCGCATCCATGCCACAACCAGTGCCATGCGTGAATGCCGCAACACCATCAACGTTCTCAAAGCTTGCAAGCTTTTGAACGTCAAACTGTGCAGCGATCTTGTGAGCCACGCTTGCCGAACAATTTACACTACTGAGCACAGCGATGAAATTACGCGTACCGACTCGTCCATCAGCACGCGCATAGCCCGCAAAACTATCTGTGCTGATGGCACTTTGAGCTACATTTTTTTCTTTAGCCAGCAAGACAGCATCGCTGGATGTGAAAGCCAGATTATGACTATGCACATGCTCGCCAGCTTTGATATCTTTACTGGCCACACCAATAAGCTGTGCATATTTGATAATACGATCACCTGCAGCAAGATCAGCGAGCGCAATCTTGTGCCCTTTGATAATGCGTTCGGATGTGCTTATCGAGCCAAGCACCGAGTCGTTATCTGCCAATAGCTCACCCGTTTTCAGGGTGCGTAGCGCTACTGCAACGTTATCTTCGCTGGCCAGCTGCAACGCCGCCTGCGCCGAGGCCCTTTTACCGTCGAGCCACCCCACTCGAGCCTCATGATACGACGTGTCGTTTTTCGGCGTTTTCATTGTTGTGGCAGAGGTTATGGCAGAAATTGAGGCAATGTATGTGCGCTACTTGCGAATGTGACGCATCATTGCAGGCACATTGTCCTCGCCATGACCGTCCTCGATAATCTTTGCCATGCGTGCATGTGCAGCAGCAGGTAACGTGGCATCTACCCCAACCTCGTCTGCCATGGCTTTGAAGTAGCCCATGTCTTTCAAACCATTTTTCAAGGCAAAACCCAGTTTGGATTCGTCACCTGTTATCGCTGAATCCATCATCCAGTCGAAAAAATCACTGCGATTGGGCCCGGCTCCCATGACCTCGTGCACAAGCTTTAAATCGACGCCACCTTCTCGAGCCACCGCCATTGCCTCTGCTGCGAGTACGGCAACGGCCATGGAGTATCCGTTATTAATAAGCTTGATACGATGCCCGATGCCCAATCCACCGACATGAAACAGATTCTCTGACATGGTGTCGAGCAAAGGTTTTGCACGTGCAAAATCCTCATCGCTTCCGCCTGCCATCATGTTGAGCGTGCCCTCTTCTGCGGCGGCTGCAGATTTTCCTAGCGGTACATCCATCATGGAGCAGCCCGATTGCTTCAGCAGCTCTCCCAAGGCCAGAGTTGAATCAGGGCGTGAGGTGCCACAGTCAATCAGCATGAACGGATTATCCCCACGAGATAATAGGCCTTGATCACCCTTCACGATCTCCTCAACAGCATCAGAGGTTGTGACACATAGAATAATGACATCGCATTGCTCACGCAGCTCAGCGGGTGTTTTCACCTCGTTAGCGCCCATGGCAAGCAAGCGCTCCACCGGCTCGCGGCGCGTATGTCCCAGCACCGTAAGTGGATAACCTGCCTTACGTACATTGGCAGCCATCCCTACGCCCATTGATCCCAGGCCGATAAATCCAACGCGTTGTTTAACACTCATGCCGTATCCACTTCAGTTTGCTGTTTATTAAATACAGGAGGGGGGTAGTGTTCAGGCACCATGCAGCGGATGGTTGACCACTTTCTGGGAGATCTCTCCGAGCCCGGTAATGCCCAGAGACATGACCTCACCGTTTTTAAGATATCGCGGCGGCTTGAAGCCAAGCCCGACGCCTGGTGGTGTGCCGGTGGAGATAAGATCTCCCGGGCGCAGCGTCATGTAACGGCTAAGGTAGCTGACGATATGGGCCACGCTGAAAATCATTAACGAGGTGCTACCGCTCTGCACTCGCTGACCATCAATATCCAGCCATAAATCCAGTGTTTGCGGGTCGGGAATTTCATCGCGTGTCGTAAGCTCGGGACCCAGCGGGCAAAATGTATCGTGGCTTTTGCCTTTGACCCATTGGCCAGTGCCTTCTATCTGGAATTCACGCTCTGATACGTCATTGACCACGCAGTAGCCTGCAATGTAATCCAGGGCTTCTGATTCCTCGACGTAATGCGCCTGCTTGCCAATGATAATGCCCAGCTCAACTTCCCAATCCAGTTTTTTACTGACCAGCGGTCTGATGACATCATCGTTGGGGCCGGTAATCGAAGTATCAGCCTTCATGAACACGACGGGTTCTTCGGGAATGGGTAAGCCCGACTCTGCTGCATGGTCAGAGTAATTAAGTCCGATACAGATAACTTTACGTATGCCATTGACTGGCGGGCCGCGGCGGACTGATGCAGGTACGGCGGGCAGGCTTTTCAAGTCAATAGCGGCAAGCCTGGCAAGCGTTGCATCATCGAGCTGTGCCGGGCCTATGTCGTCAACCTGTGATGATAAATCTCGCACGCGCCCGTCAGCATCCAGTGCACCGGGCTTTTCTGAACCTGCTTCGCCAAATCGCAACAGTTTCATATCGACATCCCGCCATCTATTTTCATTAGAGTTCCTGTTGTAAAAACTGATTCATCACTAGCCAGGTACACTGCCATGTGAGCAATTTCGGAAGCCTCGCCCAAGCGTCCCATGGGCTGACGGGCAATAAACTGTTTTCGAGCCTCAACGGGATCATCAAATGCATCGATACGTTGATCCAGAGACGGGGACTGCACGGTGCCTGGTGCGATCGCATTGCAGCGAATACCCTGGGTTACAAAATCGGCGGCGATAGACTTTGTTAGCCCCACAACCGCAGCTTTGGTAGTGCCATATACAAATCTGTTGACCAGACCTTTGTGCGCGGCAATGGAAGATACGTTTATGATTGAGCCGCGACCCAACTGCTGCATGCCCGGGATTACCGCCTGACAGACTCTGAACATCGATTTGACATTGAGATCGAACGCCACATCCCATTGATCATCGGTACACTCAAGCACGGAACCATGATGAACAGTGCCCGCACAATTGAACAGTACGTCGAAGGCCCCTTGCGCACTCACCAGTGCTTCTATGGCTTGTCGGTCCGAGGCATCAAGAACGGCTGTGCGGATGTTGTCAACGCCATCCAGCTCAGAGAGCTTGCCGGCATTGATGTCAGTGGCGAGTACATCGGCCCCTGCTGCAGCAAAAGCCCTGGCCGTCGCCTCGCCAATACCTTGCGCAGCTGCTGTAACCAACGCACGTCGTCCTTCAAGTCTTTGCTTCATGGGAACAAATGCTACCCCATGAGGGCCGTGATTGCCAGACAAGCAAGCAGATATAGATGAAATCCCTAGGTCGCAGCTTTTTGAAGCTTATGTTTATTTTTTTTACGCTTTTTATCGCACCGGTAGGCGGCATGTTGCTTGCCCACTATGTATCCGATGATGTCGAATGGCAGCAATTTAATCGACGTAAAAGCACTCAGCAGGCACCTGACGCGAATAGCGATGAGGCCGTTATACAAGTTTATGCAGCAAGAGCCGCCCGTTGGCGAGGTGCATTCGGTGTGCACACATGGATAGCCACAAAACGCTCCGATGAGAAGCATTACATGCGTCTGGAGGTTATCGGCTATCGAGTTCGCTGGGGAGGTGAGGCGGTACGTGTCCGCCAGGGCGTGCCCGATGCCATGTGGTTTGGTAATCGGCCGACACTACTGCGGGAGATACGCGGCAACCCTGAGTTAGACGAACGCATAGAACGTCTGCACGCGGCAGCAGAGTCTTATTTCTACAACAACATGTACAAGGTCTGGCCCGGCCCCAATAGCAATACCTTTATTGCACACCTGGCAAGACAGGTACCTGAGCTTCGTCTGGAGCTACCTTCCACTGCAATCGGCAAGGATTTTTTGCCACAAGGTGGCGTTATGGGTAAAACGCCAAGTGGCACGGGTGTACAAGTATCTGCACGAGGCTATGCTGGAATTCTTCTAGGCCTTGAAGAAGGCATTGAAATAAACCTCATGGGATTGACAGCAGGCATCGACCTGCTTCCACCTGCCATCAAACTTCCCGGCATCGGGCGTATCGGCTTCAATGACGTCAGACGCACTACGTTCGATGAGACTCACTACCCTCAATGAAAAAAAAGCACGGCACAGCAGCCGTAATTCCACCAGTAACGAGTAATAACGTCATAAATCTGTGTCTATGAACCAGATCAAACAGCGAATAAGGGATCAACCTGGGCTCTGGCTTGTGCCTTTGAGTATTGCTGGCAGGACTGTCAAGAAACATTAACAAGTACGCTTTGGGTATTAATGACAAACCAAAGCCGAATCTATGGACTATTATATTTATAGTGCCGCTGTATAGGGCACACCTGCGCGAACAGCTTATTTTATGGTTCTTCGTTTAATCTGATTTTTGCCCGATCTTTTACCTGACTTTGCTGCAAGGTTAACAACACAGCGTGCCCTCTCACCATAGTATTTCGACAACAGTCCGTCAGACATTATCTTTTACATTATGATCAGGATTTCAATAGCTGCAAGCAGACCGCTAGCGTTGATGCTGCCAGCATTCATAGCAGTAATATTAGGCAGTGGATGTAACTCATCAAATATTGAGGATCCTACTACTGGGGGTTCCGCTACCGTGAATCCTGCCACCGGGGAGCCCGGGGCAGAGACGGGTAGCAATCCTGGCGAAAGCGACCCGGTCGATGACGACATCGATCCTGAGCCTGATGAAAACTTTGGCGTCAATAACACACCTGCCGTCAATACCGGCGAAGCGATACCCCTTGACCGGACACTGGCACCCTTGCCCAGCCCGCCACTGACCCCCGCTCCCGGTGCCGATAGCGAACCCGTGCGTGCGGAGGCCAAAACAACCACAGCAACCCAGTATTTTGCCCTGCGCGACCCTACCAGAGACTTATCCGACGTCAACAATGAGCTGACAGAGGAAGACTTCGCTGCTGGTCCCTTACCGGCGGTTCTGCTAGTGCCGGATGATCTTGACCAGACCACCAACACACCGCCGTTTTTCGTCGATCTGGATAATGTCGAGGTCTTTGCCGGTGAAGAGCTGGTGGTACTTTTTGATCCAGAAGACAATGAAGGCGGACTTCCCGGAATGTTCCCTGTCAAATTGCCTGAAGGAGGAAACTTCGAGGACAATCGTAACGGAACGAAATCCCTGCGCTGGAGTCCATTGCAGCCTGATGTCGGTATTCATGAATTTACCGTCACCGCCATTGACCCTGAAGTGCCCCAGTATCGGGCGACTTATACCATCCGTGTAAAGGTCTCGTTGCCGGTCGATCAGAGCTCCATCAGGAACCTGCCACCATCGGTTAATCTTATTCGCCCGCACACCGTGCGCGTCAACGACCCGGTGGTGCTGTATATCAAGGTAGGCGACCCTAACGGCACGATAGCTGACCTGGATATTTTCAATCCGCCAGCAGGTTCGACCATCACAGCGCATAATCAGGAAGAAGCCATTACCATTCTGCATTTCGTACCTGATGCTCCTGGCACGATCACGTTGGATCTCAAAGCCACGGATTCCGTCGATCCGACACTCAGTGGTGAACAAAGCGTTGACATCGAGGTGCTTCCAGCCAGTGCATTTGATCGCCCCGGTGCGCGACTGCGGGAACTTGCCTCAGGCCGTGATCTGTTGTTTGGCTATGCCGCGTTGCAAAACTACTACGAACGCGCCGATGGTGCTATTTACTCGCATATTGCAGGAGAAGAATTCAATATTGTCAGTACCGAAAATTCTCTCAAGTTTGACTTCATCAATCCCCTTCCTGGTAAGTTTCGCTGGGCGGCGACTGACAATCTGGTGCAATTGGCTCAGTCACAACGGCAAACCGTTCATGGCCATACACTGGTGTGGCATAGACAGTTGCCACCGTGGGTCAAGAACTCCAAGCTGGTTGACAGAGAACTGATAATGCGCGAATTCATCGATCGTGTACTTGATCGGTACTCGGCTGACATACCGTTGTGGGACGTCGTTAACGAGTCGCTGGAAGAGGATGGAACCTTGCGCAGATCAGTCTGGTACGAGGGCATGGGCGCAAGCTACATTGATATCGCTTTCAGGCAGGCAAGGCAATCGGCACCAGAGGCTACACTGATCTACAACGACTACGATATTGCGTTTGCCGGACCAAAATCTGATGGCATGCTGGCACTAATGCAGCAACTTAGAGACGCCGGTACACCGTTGGATGGTGTCGGTTTTCAGGTACACCTGTTTGCAGACTTCGAACGCATTGATGAAGTCACCGCCATATTCCAGAAAGTGGCAGATCTTGATCTGGATATATATATCACTGAGATGGATGTTTCCATGACTGATGGCCAAACACTCGAGCAGCAGGCTGATGTTTACGAAAAGATTCTCTCGGTCTGCCTGGATCAACCGCGTTGCAAGGGCTTCCAGAGCTGGGGCTTCACTGACATGTATTCATGGAGGCGCCAGTTCGACCCGTTGCTACTCGATGCCCGCTATCAGGTAAAACCTGCCTATCTGGCGTTGCAAAAGCGCTTGAGCGAAAACTAAGGGTCCGCAATCCACGTCCTGTTTCAGGACCCTGAAACAGGACGTGGACGGACTACAAGCTTGATGCAAGTGTAGGGAGAAACAGTTATCCGGTAAAGAGTGCCTCTCCATAAAGAGTGCCTCTCCATAAAGAGTGCCTCTCCATAAAGTGTGCCTCTCCATAAAGAGCGGCACTTCTTGGCAACGCTATTCTACCGAGCGTCCCACAAGCCTTTCTTGCGATTGAGCAATAATATAAGACCAAGCAGCAGCAAGCCGCTGAACCAGACCAGGGACCACTCTCCCATGCTCAGGCTCAGAAACCGCCAGTGCACCTCTGCACAGTTGCCATCGCCTTTAAACAACAGCGAAAGCGTTTGAAGCCAGGGTTCGTTCTGCAACCAGTACTGCAGGCCCAGACCACACTCAGGCACTTGCTCAGGCGGTAAATGCTGCAGCCAGACCTGCCGCCCTGCCGTTATGATGCCGCCGAGCGCGCACAGCGATAACAAGATGGCCGAGAGGCGTTGAGCCCACGAGTTACGGATCATTACCAAGCCGATGAGCGCGAAAATGCCCACACCGACATAGAACGCCCGTTGTGTGATGCACAAAGGGCAAGGATCGAGATACAACACCTTTTCGGCGTAGATCGCATAGCTCATCAGACCGATGACCGAAAACAAGGATCCCAGCCACATCAGGCGACGAGAGTAGACCGAAGATAGATTCATGATGAGTTTTTTAACGATTGAATATCAGGTGAAATCAAAAAGCGAGACTGAGATGCGGTGCCAATTGGTAGTCCGTCAACTCGACAGTGTAATCCACCACACCTTCAAGTTGACGGACCAGCAAATGGCAGCGGCCTGTACGCTACACTCATGACTCCTTGGTTTCGAAGAGAGAAAGAAGTATGTCGTTGGTGCAACAATTTCTGGCACATCCACAATCTGAACTTGTCATGCTGATTGTAGGCGCCCTGGTGGCCTTTTTAGGGTTCATACAGGTTGTACGAAAGGGTTTTGCGCTTGTCTTCTGGTTAGTGCTGTTTACCGCCGGAATGTTCCCTGTCGTGTACGTTTTCAAAGGCTCGGACGTTGACTTTATAGCCAGCGCCAGATCGCGCGTTGGCGACATCGGAAGCCTGGCTCCGGGCATCAGGGATGATGTACTGAAAGTCTGGTGTGACAAACTTGATGAGGCTGGTGTGTGAGGCTGGTGTGTTGGGCCGGTGTGTTGGGCTGGGCTAAACCAGAGCGAAGTGATCGACGAAGTACCTGCCACCTTTGAGTGCCACCGTGGTAATTGCGACCACCTGCCCTTCGGTTCTATCGAAGTGTTGATCCCAGATAACCGTAAACGATTTTTCCTTACGAAATATGGCAACCAATTCACGCGCTCCCGGCAGGCCCCACTGACTCTCACGCTGATCGCAAGCCGTCAGAAACTGATCTGGCCCGATAACACTTTTCAGGACCACGGAGTAGTGGTTGCTATGGGTTTTGTAATCGCGTCTTGCAACACCTGCCATGATGTCATCCATCATGGGTTCGGCGATTTTCAAAACGGAGGTATCGTCAAGTTCTATGCAGCTCATGGACCTAATGTTACACCATGAACTACGCCTCAACGCACCACTGGCAGCAGATGTCAGAGGCATGCTTAAAGCATTGCATTCACTGCCATTTCTTTTTCCGGAACAGAGATAAAAAACCTGCGATCTATTGCAGGTTTGCAGGTTAATGACTTAAGCTTCTTCGCGGTTCTGCTTACCCAGGCGATATCCACGATACCACTCGGTTTCCAGTTCCTCTTCCAGAAAATATGAAAAATGACAGTTTTTCGGATTAGTACCTTTAATACCAGCATCCATTCCAGCCTTGCGCGCTAGCGAGGGCGAAATTTGATGCAACGGTTTGGATGCTTCGGAAATAACAGTATTCAAACCTACGAAATCAAACGTGCGCTTCATTGAGGCGACTCCAGACAAAGTGTGACTACCCGGGGAGTCCCGGATTTCGAGCGAAGTTATCACCACAGCGCAACCGCCATCGTCAACCAAGTCTCATAAAGCGGCAATTCCTCAAAGCAGCATCGTAGGATTTTTCAAAGTCAGACCATTGACGCAAAACCACTGAGAACCATCAACCGCTGTAATGTTGTCAGTCTACTCCGCTGTGTGATAGATCCATGTGCACTCGATCACAAACGCGTGTCGGATTTGACCGCCAGGTCGCGGCAACAGGTTACTTATTGGACATCTGAGCTTCACCCTTGCATCGTATGTGCTCGACACTTTGTCCGATGCTTACACCGCTTCATGCCTGCTGCTCCACACTCTGTCAAGACCATAGAAACAGCGGCTGATCCGCGTTTGCAAATGCTAGCGTCGATTGATGTGCCTCTGTATTTATTCGATGTAGACGGAGTCGTCGTTGTCTGGGCGAACAAGTCGGCATTGCGTTACTGGGAAGCAGAATCTACAGCGGAGCTCTTCGCACGTGATCTGAAAAAAAATATCACAGCCACAACCAAGTTACGACTAAAGCAACTGAAAGAGGAATGTTTTAAATCTAATCGCATAATTGAGGAGCACTGGACGTTATATCCGAAAAGCATTCCGAAGAGTTCGGACTTTCGATTGTCAGCGTTTCGTGCAGTCGGCGGGCAGGAATTGTTGTTGATGTATGTAAAGAATGCAGATGGCGTAGCAGATGCACAAACAGAGTACCGAAACACGGCGTTGATGCACACATCAACAATGATCAGTGCGTTTGATAAAGACTTGCAAATCGTGTACACCAATGCTGCAGCAAAAGAGTCTATTCCAGCAAATATCACAACTGCTGATCAGCGAATTGTTCATGCACAAGATTTGCAGGACATTGTTGAGCAGCTGCGAAGAGTTGATCATTGCGATGTACAGACGCAAGTCAATACGACCAGGGGGCAACGCTGGCATGCCTTGCATGTTCAACGCTGTATCAACCCCTCTACCGGCAGAACGATGTTTCTCAGTACAGAATCGGACATCACCGATCAGCGGGCAGCGGAGAGGGAAGCTTATCGTCTGGCATTCACCGATTCCCTTACCAGTCTTCCAAACCGCTCGGCTTTGAATAGCAAGCTGGATGAGATTATTGCCGGTGAGCCACCGGTGCGCTTTGCCGTATTCTTTCTGGATCTGGATCGTTTTAAGATCATAAACGACTCTCTCGGGCATGCCGTCGGTGATCAGCTACTAATTGATGTGGGCCAGCGCCTGAAAAGTGCACTCGGCAAAGAGGGTATGGTTGCGAGAATGGGTGGCGATGAATTTGTCATGCTACTCACCGACACAGTTGAGCATCAGGACCTTAAACGTATCGCAGAACAGATTCTCTCTACCATGGAAAATCCGGTTGTGGTGTCAGGTCACAGGCTGCGTGTGCTGCCTAGCATCGGTATCAGCGTCTACCCGATGGATGGCGGCCATATCAGCTCGGTGATGGAGAATGCTGATGCGGCAATGTATATCGCGAAGTCGACAAAAAGCGGTTTTTACTTTTACGACGCAAAAATGTCTTCAAGCATCAACGAAAACGTCAAAGAACGAATGAGCCTCGAGAACGATATGGTGACGGCCATTGCCAACGACGAATTCGAGCTCTACTTTCAGCCTAAAATTTACTGTAATGGCTTGTCAGTCAGTGGAGTGGAGGCCCTTATTCGTTGGCACCACCGCTCACGAGGTCTGGTAGAGCCTGACATTTTCATAGGCATTGCCGAAGAGACAGGTCAGATCATCGAACTGGGCAACTGGGTGCTGGTTGCGGCAATGCGTCAACAGCGCAAATGGCAGGATGAGGGGATAAGTGTGCCCGTCTCGATTAACATCTCTTCACGCCAATTCAGCGCCAATGATCTGCTGGCCGATGTCACGCACGCATTGGCAAAAACCGGCTGCGACCCTAAAATGGTTGAGCTCGAGATCACCGAATCCATCCTGATTGATGAACCGGATACTGTTAATTACACACTGCAACAACTCAGCGCTATGGGTATCCGACTTGCTCTGGATGATTTCGGTACCGGTTACTCCAACCTGGCTTATTTACAGCACTACCCACTCGATTGCTTGAAGATAGACCGACAGTTTCTTGCTGATCGCAAACGGTCCATGCTAATGAGAACCATACTTAACATGGGCCAGATTCTGGGACTGGAAGTTGTGGCTGAGGGCGTCGAAACTGCTAGTCAGGCTGAGTGGCTGGCAGCTAATGGTTGTGACCAGATGCAGGGATTCTACTTCAGCAAGCCCAGCCCTGTTAGCCAGATTACGCAATATCTTCTTGATAACGGTGCGGCACGATGCGCTATAAACGACAAGGCAGCGTGACCCGGTCAGCGTGACCCGGTCAGCGTGACCCGGTCAGCTTGACGGACTGCTCCACCACTGCTCGGCGGCGCGATTTATCTCTGCGAAATGAAACCGGGCAGCCTTGTTGCTCGGCGGTAATTCTTCTGCATAGAAGAAATCTGGTAACTCGTCATCATCGTCATGAAAACCTGCCGCCCGATTGAACTCGTTTTCAAGTTTTAACGTCTGTTTTCCAAGCTGGGCAAAAAAGCTTGTGGGTAACTCAACTCCGTGCGCATCGTTTATCGCCTGCACGATAAAATCCAGTTGCTCATTGGTCACCGAGCGACCAAAAACGCACAGGCCCAACGAATCCACCGCGGCACACATCGTCTGTATATCCAGACTTACCGCTACTAACTCGTCTGCAGTTTTTCCTTTGCAATCATAGGAGGGTAAATTACCGGCAGTGTGATCTGCACCTTGCGCTGTCAGCATCATGGTAAGGCCTGTGACCTCAATGACGCGCGGGTCATAGGCACTGATGGCCTGGCGCTTGATAACGGGTACTCGGCTAACGCCCAGTGATTCGCCAACGCGCGCTGTGCATTGCGCATAAAAACGCCCTGCCTCGTTACCAAGACGTAAATCGTCGAGCACACTATGCATATAGTCTGTATCGCCAAAAGAGCCTTTACCCGCCTCCATCAGTACACCGATGGTGCCGCCCAACTCGATGGTATCGATACCCAGATCGTTGGCTTCATAGTTGAGCCTGGCAAGATCATCCGGCTCCTCCAGACCGCAGTTGGTACCCAGCAGTCCGATGGTCTCGTACTCGATAGGTGAGACCACCTCCTTGCCATCGGCATCGGCGTAGACATTACTGCACTGGATGATGCAACCGGGCATGCATGCGTGAGTTTGCTCACCGCCTCGTTCCAGATTCTGCTCGCGCAGAAAATCGCCACCAAGCCTGAATTTACCGATCTCGGTATCTTTCGCTTGCCCTGCTGCGAAGTTACGCACGGGTATACCACCTACATGATTGGTGTAGTCGGCAACCATGGCTGTTCCAGTTTTCTGAAACGCCTGAATTGCAGGTTCGGCATCCAGCATCTTGCGATATTGCTTGACTGCACTCATGACCTTTTTGCGCTCATGAAGTGGTGGCATGCGATCCAGATCAACAATAATGGCCTTGACTTTTTTAGAGCCCATTACTGCGCCCACACCACCACGCGCAGCTAGACGTGAAGGCCGCAAATCAACATCACTGAATGCAATACCCGACATCAGACCCTGATATTCGCCGACCGGACCGCACAAGGCCAGACTTGTTTTTTTACCAAAGCGTTCATGTAACCTGGTGGCTGTTTCAAAATTTCCCTTACCCAGATAATCGTGCGCATCGTGAAAGACAATCTCACCTGACTTGGTCAGGTGGATTATTGTCCACTCGTCACTGATGCCCTCAAGAGTCAGGCCTGCAATTTTTAACTGACCCAGAGCGAACGCAAAGGTACCCCCGCCATTGGCCTCCTTGATGCCAAGCGTCAGCGGACTTTTGCAACCGACACTGACCCGATTGGCGTTAGAAAAATTGGTACCAGCAAAAGGACCTGCCGAGAATATCAGCGGATTTTGCGCCGATAAAGGCTCTACATCGGCCAGCTTGCGATCAGTAAACGTCCTGGCAATCAGGTAACGCCCGGCGCGTACGATATCTTCGCCTTCGAGCTCTTCGGTGTTTACCTGCCTGGTGCACAAATCGATATGGTGGTACTGACGCATGGTGGGTCGCTGTACGTAATGGTGTTGGGTGCTACATCATACCTGAGCTGTCACTACTCTATCCACCAGCTCAATCCAGTGCACTACCGCTTGAGCCGCACCACCCTGAATCTGTAACTGACAACCGATGTTGGCCGTTGCAATTATGTCAGGCTGCCCTGCCAATAGATTCTCCACCTTGGCATTCTTGAGCGCTCTGGATATCTCTGGTTGAAATATCGAGTAAGTGCCTGCAGAGCCACAGCAGGTATGCGCATCAGCCACGGGAGTCAGAGTGAAGCCGATCCTGCTTAACAACGCTTCGGTAACCTGCGGCAGCTTTTGACCGTGTTGCAATGTACAGGGTGCATGAAAGGCAACCCGCCCTGCCTTCGCAGCGGCAGCATTAAAGCGCGACAGGTCCTCGCCGTTGAGTACCTCTAGCAGAACCTCGACAATATCGCGTGCAAGTTCGCTCACTCTTGCGGCCTTGTCTGCATACTGCGGATCATCAGCCATGACGTGCCCATAATCCTTGACCATAACGCCACAGCCACTGGCGGTCACGATGATGGCTTCAGCGCCTGCTACAACTGCTGGCCACCAGGCATCAATGTTACGTCGAATGAAGTTTCTGGCCTCATCCTGTTCATTCAAGTGATAGTGCACCGCTCCACAGCAACCTGATCCTTGCACACCGCTAAGACTTATACCGAAAGCATCAAGCACGCGCGCCGCACTGGCATTGGTTGCTGGCGACATGGACGGCTGTACACAGCCATCGAGCACCAGCATTTGTCGCTCATGCCGATTCTCGGGAATGGGGTTAGGGGCCTGTTTCAATGGCACGCTGCTGGCCAGAGATCCGGGTAGCAAAGGCCTGACGCTCTGCCCCAGTTTAACCAGTGGAGTTACACGCTTTGAATAGGGAAGCACGCTGAGGATGCCTTTACGCAACCATCTGTCCTTGCCGCTGCGGGGTACTTTTTCTTCTACCACGGACCGGCCCAGATCGACCAGATGCCCGTATTCGACACCTGATGGGCATGTGGTTTCACAGTTTCGGCACGTCAGGCAACGATCCAGATGGGTACGCGTTGTCTGTGTCGGGCTATTGCCTTCAAACACCTGCTTGATAAGGTAGATGCGGCCACGCGGGCTGTCCAGCTCATCGCCTAGCAGGTTGTAGGTCGGGCAGGTAGCCAGACAGAATCCACAATGCACGCATTTTCGCAATATGGCTTCCGCGGCGACGGCTCGAGGATCGTCTGTCAGTTCGGGCGATAAGGTTGTCTGCATGATTCAGGTGCCTGTGGCGACGAGTCTGGAGACAACGTCCAGCTCAGGATGAAAGCGACCGCGATTAAATAATCGTAGTGGGTCAAAACTATCTCTAAGGCGGCTCTGTAGAGTTTGCATGGCGCCTTTCAATGGCTGAAATGCAGACTCATCAGCAGCGCAGGCGCTATAGCGCGTGGCATGCCCCTTAGCCGTTTCAACCACGCGAAACACCTCAGCAGCAGATGCCGAGCTCAGTAACCAGCGTTGTCCACCTGCCCATTCATACAACCACTCACCAGGCAACTCCAGCGCAGGCGCATAATCGGCAACGGATATTCTCCAGAGATGTTTTTCAGGGGCCTGGGTAGCTTCATGGGCGGCGCTGAAAAATGCATGAGTGTGATCTCTCACTGAGTCCCACAAGGCATTGTCCTCGACGATATCCCCACCAAGGCCGACGGCAGCAGCGCGCACCGCTGCATCACTGCCGCTGAGTCGTAAATAACGTTCGTCGTGAATAAGCATGGCACCCGATAGCGGTATCGACTGCCGCATCAACGGCGCAAAAGCCTGCAAATCACCGGGTTTGCTCGATTGCCGAATGGTGAGTTCCCGTTCCGGCTTTGGCAATACCTTCATGGATATATCCAGCAACACACCTAACGTGCCCCAGGCGCCCACCTGAACGCGAGAGACATCGTAGCCTGCCACATTCTTCATTACCTGCCCGCCAAACGACAGGTCCTGTGCCTGACCATTAATCACCCGTGTACCCAGCACGTAATCCCGAGCAGAGCCGCTGAACGGTCTTCGCGGCCCGGATAGAGCGCAGGCTATAACACCGCCAATAGTTGATCCGGCCCAATCAGGGGGATCGAAGGGCAACAACTGACCCTGGTTTGCAAGCGCTTCATTGAGCGATTTCAGAGGGGTACCTGCTCGCACACTAACCACAAGTTCAGTGGGATCATAATCAATGATGCCTTCATGGCTGCGGGTATTGAGAACCGTAGTGTTGTCCGGTTGAGCGATGTTGTTGCCCAGTGCAGCCTTACTATTTCCACCGACAATACGAAGTGGTGCGTTGGCATCAACAGCTTGTCTGACGTGCTCGACAAGGGCCTCGCTGGCGTCGTTTGATTGCATCAGAAGCGATCCAGTTCGGGGAATTTCATCTCGCCGTGATGTACGTGCATGGCACCAAATTCAGCACAGCGTTGCAAAGTGGGCACAGCCTTTCCCGGATTGAGCAGCCCATCGGGATCAAACGCTGCCTTGACGCTATGAAACTGTGTGAGAGTATCGGCGTCGAATTGAACACACATCTCGTTGATTTTTTCCATTCCCACACCGTGTTCACCGGTAACAGTACCGCCTACCTCGACGCAAAGCTGCAAAATGCGGCTGCCTAATTCTTCAGTGCGATGTAACTCGCCCTCTTTTCCCGCGTCAAACATGATAAGCGGATGCAGATTGCCATCGCCTGCATGAAAGACGTTAGCGATAGGCAGATTGTATTCAGCGGACATCTGCTCCATACGTTGTAGTACCTGAGCAAGTTGCTTTCGAGGTATGGTGCCGTCGATGCAGTAGTAATCGGGCGCCAGACGACCCACGGCCGGGAACGCCGACTTACGCCCTTTCCACAGCAGCAACCGTTCAGCCTCGCTGCTGGCGATATGCAAGCTTGACGCTGAAGCATCTTTGAAGACCTTTGACACACCCGCTACCTGCGCGTCGACCTCCTGCTCGATGCCATCAAGCTCGCACAACAAAAGCGCTGCTGCATCGATTGGGTAACCGCATTTAGCGAACGCTTCGGCTGCCACAATAGCCGGGTTATCCATCAATTCAAGCCCTGCCGGGATAATACCTTGAGCAATGACATCGCCCACCGCATTGCCAGCAGCCTCCACGCTATCGAAAGCTGCCATGATCAGTTTGGCAACCGGCGGCACTGGCAAAAGCTTTACACGTACTTCAACCACAACTGCCAGCATACCTTCAGAGCCATTGAGTAGTGCCAGAAGATCATAGCCAGCACTGTCATGGCCGGCAGAGCCGATATCAAGTAACTCACCGTCAACGGTGACAACGGTTGCCGACAACACGTTGTGCACCGTCAAACCGTATTTCAGGCAATGTACGCCACCTGAGTTTTCGGCCACATTACCACCGATGGTGCAGGCAATTTGTGATGAGGGGTCTGGCGCATAGTAGAGCCCATGTGGACGCGCTGCATCGGAGATCGCCAGATTGCGCACCCCGGGCTGCACGCGGGCAAATCCATAGTCTGCATTAAGCTCGAGAATCTTGTTGAATTTTGCCAGTCCAAGCAAAATGCCATCCTCAAGTGGCAAGGCCCCCCCGGATAAGCCGGTACCAGCACCACGGGCAACGACAGGGGTCTGTGTGCGTTTTGCCCAACGCATGATGGCTTGCACCTGTTCGATACTGTCGGGCAGTGCAACCAACAGGGGTGTGGCTTTCATGGCTGTTAGCCCATCCGACTCATAGGGCCGCAAAGCTTCCTCGCTCCACAAAATGGCTTCAGGTGGCAACCATTGACAAAGCTCTGCCGCGGCCTGCTCGCGGCGGACTTGTCTGGCTGCTAGCTGTTCAATCAAGTCGGTCGTTGCTGCCTGAGCGTAAGCATCGGCAGATTCTGCTGCGGGTGTGGCTGTCATCAAGAATCTCCAAATAGCGTTGCAGTTGAGGATACCTTACGAGACAAGGAATGAATCGATCAATAATTGCTTCATCTGCATTTTCGGCAGGAGACGTTTTAAAGCGTAGTTTGACTACACAACGTCGAACAACCATCACCAATAGGCTCGATAATCTGTGCGCTGGTGCGTTAAACTAGTCGCCGATGCAGGGTTAAGAGCCCTTTAACAACGATTGTTATCTGCATATCCTGTAAGTAGAGAAACTACCAACAACTGAGTGCTTGACAACCCGCAATGAGACGCAGACGCGACGCAAAGATTATCGCCACCCTCGGCCCTTCCAGCAATAACCGGGAAACCATCCTGAGATTGTTTGATTCGGGCATTGATGTGTTTCGCCTAAATTTCAGTCACGGCATTCATGAGGATCATGCGAAGACCCACGCTATCATCCGAGATATTGAGGAGGAACGCGGTCGTGCCATAGGCATTCTTCTTGACCTGCAAGGACCAAAATTACGCGTTGGTACCTTCGCCAACGGCAAGGAAATGCTCGTTCCCGGCGAAAAATTCACACTCGATCAGGACCCCGCACCTGGTGACAGCAAGCGTGCACCGCTGCTGCATCCAGAGATATTTGCAGCCTTGAGCGTCGGCGCCAGCCTGCTCATTAACGATGGCAAAATCCGTCTGAAAGTGCTTGAATTCACTGAAACTTCGGCGCTGACTGAAATTATCGTGGGTGGTGAGATCAGTGGCAATAAGGGCGTCAATGTGCCTGACCTGCTCCTGCCTATCTCCCCGCTTACCGAAAAGGACCGGCGTGATCTGGCTTTCGGATTGGAGCTTGGCGTCGATTGGGTAGCCATGTCGTTTGTACAGCGTCCTGAGGACATGGTTGAGCTACGTAATCTTGTAGGCATGAAGGCTGCGATCATGGCCAAACTGGAAAAACCGAGCGCTATTGAACATTTGGAAGCGATCGTTCAAATGAGTGACGGCGTGATGGTTGCGCGCGGCGATCTTGGGGTAGAGATGCCACAGGAAGTCGTACCTGTTGTTCAGAAAAGAATCTTGCGTTGCGCTCGTCAGGAAGGCAAACCGGTCGTTGTAGCGACGCAGATGCTCGAATCCATGATCCACTCGCCTGTACCAACACGCGCTGAAAGTTCTGATGTAGCCACAGCTGTCTATGACGGTGCCGACGCGGTCATGTTGTCAGCCGAAACCGCAGCCGGCAGCTTTCCGATCGAAGCGGCAACTGCCATGAACCGCATCATAATAGAGGTAGAGCGCGATCCTTACTACCGCACGTCTATCGATGCTACGCAGCCCACACCTGGCGACACAGCCGCAGATGCCATCAGCTCGTCATTACGACACGTCTCATCCGTCATAAATCTGGCGGCTACATTTACCTACACAGAATCCGGGTTTTCAAGCTTCCGTGCGGCACGAGAGCGCCCTGATGCGCCTGTGATCGGTTGCACGCCCAATAAGGAGACAGCGCGGCGGCTAGCGCTGGTGTGGGGAGTACATGCGGTGGTACACGATGTAGTCAGCAGTATTGATGAGATGGTGCCAACCGCCATCAAGATAACCTTGAGCGAAGGCTTCGGCGAATTGGGTGAAATGATTGCCATAACCGCCGGAATGCCGTTCGGGCGAACGGGAACGACCAATATGCTAAGGTTGACGCGTCTCAAGGAACTACCCGATCGTCCTCCCCGATAGGCTCTAATCAGGTATCCTGTAGGCCCTCTGGACAGAAGGTGGTAATACCGCTATGGAACGCATCTCATTCAAGATGTTAACCCTTCTGGCTTCGCTGGTATGGGCAGCTGGTAGCTCAGCCGAATATAAAGCACCTGTGGGTGCAAATATGTCGGAACAAAAATACTCCATTATTTCGCGTGACGTCACCGTTCAGGCTGGCGATACGCTGCCATCAATCGCCAAACGCGAGATGGGTAGGGCCGGGCTCGCCCCTTTATTGGCAGAACACAACAGAATCGGGCAAGACGAGCAGCTTACACCGGGTACGGTTGTGAGAATTCCGATTCAGGTACCGCCACGTGGCGAATTTGCCGAGGTCGTCTTCGTAAAAGGACGAGTGACGGCAACGCGGACGCTGGACGCTGCACCTCGTGTTGTACAAGTCAGTACTTTTTCAGTCAACGACCCCATGGGCGTCGTTTACGCAAGGCAAAAAACCGAAGTTGTCGAACTGGCTCGTAACGATCGTGTGTTTGCAGGGGATCTGCTCACGGTTTCAGACGAGGGATTCGCAAGCGTTGCATTTTCTTCGGGTTCGGTCATCAATTTGCAACCCGGCACGGCGGCAAGAATAGATCGCCTGACGTGCCTTGAAACAGACGATAGTTGTCTGATAGACATCAGCGCACAGAGCGGACGTATCACCTCAGATGTAGAACATCGTAGTGGACAAAACACAGAGTTCAATATTGATACCCCGTATGCCTCGGCCGCAGTACGCGGCACCGTCTTCGACATTAATGTCGATGAAAACCTGGTGCTGGGCGTCACTGAAGGCAGTGTTGATATCTCTGCGCAGGATCAATCTGTGCCATTACCGACAGGTTACGGTGTCGTGGTGCCAGACGCCGGTCCACCGGGCGATCCGATAGAGCTAATTCCTGCGCCAGTATTTAAACGGGTACCTGCCAGAATGGTTGTTGGTGACACCATCGAATGGTGGCCTTTTAACGACGCAGCAAATTACAAGGTTTCCGTCTCTTTGGACGAAGCAGGCAATCAACCCGTCAATGGTTTCGACCTGCCGCAAGACACAGCACTTGTCGACCTGCAAGCAACGCTTGATGGGTCAATTGATGTAGGCGACTACTTTTTTACACTGCGTGCGGTCGACACCAATGGCCTCCTCGGATTTACATCCAACACCCGTGTAACGCTGGCACAAATAGATCCTGATCTACAAGCAACTACAACGAGTGTCGTGCGAGAGGGCCTGGAATTTCTGGTCTCTGTGGATAACAAACAGGAGGAGGCGTTGGGGTATGAAATACAGATATCTGCTGACGAGGCGTTCTCTGACCCACTGAGCGTTGACGTTAACAAGTCGGGCAGTGCTGTGTTTAGAATCAATGAGGATCAGGTATTTACACGTGCAAGGGTTCTGGCTGACACTTACACGGTATCAGCATTTGGCGAACCTACCACCAACTAGCAAACTTCGGCATTGCTGCATCAATAAGCGTTGATGCAGCTATTGCCGTAATTACACAAACTTGAAATCAATCGCACGTCTGGCGCGTGCCAGCTTCTCCAGCATTTGAGTACCACCGCGTACAGCAACGCCCACAGCCAGTACATCCAGTACTACCATCTGGCCTAATCGCGATTTTACTGGCGAGAAGATATCACTATCTTCATTGACATCCACTGTCAAAGCGACATCGCTACATAGTGCCAGTGGTGATCGTGTTGCAGTTACTGAAATGACAGACGCCCTTGCAGCACGGGCAAGTTCGACAGACTTGAGTATGTCGCTACTACGACCGGAATGCGAGATGGCGATAACAAGCGCATTACTATCCAGAAGAGCCGCTGCCGCGTGTTGAATATGCGGATCCGAATAGGCAATGGCGGGTTTGCCGAGCCGGAAAAATTTCAATTGTGCATCTTCAGCAACCACAGCGGAACCCCCCGATCCGTATAGCTCCACTCGATCAGACGCCTCATACAATGCAATAGCCTTATCCAATGCATCTTCATTGATCTGGTTACGAATTTGAACCAGTGAGGCAATAGCGCCATCGAGTAACTTGTTGGCAAGCTCCTTACTAGTGTCATCTACCGTCACATCCTGATAGAAAAAGGTGCCGCGCCTGGCCAGATCCTGTGCAAGCTTAAGTTTGAACTGCTGAAACCCGACGCAGTCCAACGCCCTGCAGAAACGAATGACCGTCGGCTCACTTACCGATGCTTTGGCGGCTATGGTATGGATAGAAGATTGCACGCTGGCTTCCGGATCTGCCAGCACAGCATCGGCCACTTTTTGCTCAGACTTTCTAAGGCTGTCTCTGGCGGCTTTTATTTTCGCAAGCACTACCTACGGACTCCAGAATACCCGTGCCGCCTGCGGCTGACTGGTTAACAAGCCAACGATGGGTTTGAGCCCTTCTGAGTATTCACCGGGTATCTTGCTATCTGTTGCACTTTCAGCCAGTGCATCGGCGAGTACCCGCTCTTTAGCATTACCTGTGATATGCAGAATACGGTGAGTTGAGTTCAACAATGCCGCGCGTGTCAACGTGATACGTGTTTGTGAAACGCTGGGAGGTGTTAACACAGCGATACTCTCAGCGCTATTCAGCATCATGCCGGCGCTTAGTTGTGCTGCGGGCGCATCGGGGAATAGCGACGCTGTATGTCCATCGTTACCCATACCCAGAATACTCACCGTAAACGGCTTGTGCATAGCGTCAACATCGAAGGACACAGATTTTACGGCATCTGTCGCACTGCGGTCTGCGCGGTACAACGACACAAAACCGGCCTCAGCTGCCGCATCTTTTAATAAGGTATCGCGCACCAGTGACTCGTTGCTGTCAGCATGCCCTGGCGCTACCCAGCGCTCATCGGCAAGCGTTACGGTGACTTGCTGCCAGTCGATAGGCGTCTGGGATAGCTGATGGAACACAGGCGCTGGCGTACTACCACCAGATACCACCAGTGAGGCTCGCCCGCTGGTGTCTATATCATGCTGCAAAGCTACAGTGATAAACCGCGCCAGATCGGCGGCCAGCGCATCTTTGTCAACTGCCTCGTGCCAGCGTACGCCCGCTTTTTCACACCAGGATCTGGCTGAAATATCGCTCATTATCTAATCCTCATTCCAGCGCAAGCCATCTTTACTGATAAGTGCATTCGCGGCACTGGGACCCCAGGTACCTGCCGTGTAATTCTTTGGCGAGTACTGGTATTGCTCCCAGGCTGCCCGTATCGGATCAATCCAGGCCCATGCGGCGGCAACTTCATCGCGGCGCATGAATAGCGTTGGATTACCTCGAATAACATCGAGCAGCAAACGCTCGTAGGCAATCATCTTGCGCTTCTGAAATACATCATTGAAGTCCAGATTCAGGTATACAGGTTGCAACTGGATATCATCACCCCACGCCTTTACATAAATCCGCATGCGGATTTTCTCCTCTGGCTGCAACCGGATAATCAACTGGTTGGGCGAACTGAAACCATCAGCGGTAGGGAAAATGGAATGCGGCACTGGTTTGAAATTAATGACTATCTCGGTTGTCTTGCTCTCCATGCGCTTACCGGTCCGCAAGAAAAACGGCACCCCTTCCCACCGCCATGAGCCAATCTCTGCACGGATGGCAACGAATGTTTCAGTGGTACTGTCATCGGCAACATCCTTATCATCAAGATAGCCCGGGACAGGCCCATCGCTATAGGCACCGGCTTTGTATTGACCGCGTACCGAGTTCTCTATGGCATCAATGCCTTTGAGTGGTTTAAGCGCACGCAGTACTTTTATTTTCTCGTCACGCACCGCATCGGGATCAATACTGACGGGTGGCTCCATGGCAATGATCACCAACAGTTGCAATAAATGATTTTGCACCATATCGCGAATCGCACCCGTCTGATCGTAGAAACCGCCCCGACCTTCGACTCCCAGAGATTCAGCAATAGTTATCTGCACATCATTGATGCGTTCACTACGCCACAGGGGCTCGAACAAGGCGTTGCCAAAACGCAGTGCCAGCAAGTTCTGCACGGTCTCCTTACCCAGATAATGATCGATCCGGTAGATTTGCTCCTCTTTGAATACGGCCGATAGACTATCGTTGATCTGCTCGGCAGACGCCTGATCACGTCCTAACGGCTTTTCCAGTGTAACGCGGCTTTTTTCAGTGATCAATCCGGTGGCATGCACCCCTTCGGTTATCGCGGTGAACAGTCCGGGTGCAACCGACAGGTAGAATACGCGCACGTAGTCCTCACGCCCCCTCAGCAACTCGACTAATGATTGATAGCTTTCCAGCTGAGTGACATCCACCGCACAATAATGAACCCGGTTCAGAAATTGCTGCCAACTTTCCAGATCGAAATCTTTCTCGTCAATATGTTCCCTGACACTTTCATCCAGCATGCATCGGAAACCATCGGTGTCCATATCGGTGCGAGCTATACCGATGATGCGACCATCCTCGGGCAACTGCTTCTCTACATGCCTGAAATACAAGGCAGGGATAAGCTTGCGCAAAGACAGATCGCCGGTTCCACCAAAGAGGATGAAATCGAATGGCAGCAGACTTTCGTTGGAGATTAGATTCATAATTTTTGTAGTTTTATTACAAAACATTGAACGCTACAGAATACCAATTCTAAACAATTTCAGCGCCATAAGTATCACAATAAATAGATAACCACGTTGGCTATGACATAATAAGGTAGCCAGCTTACAACCGAAGACTGATTGCTATGCCTGATTTGAACAATGCCGTCGCTGAGGTCACTGACCGTATAACCCAGCGCAGCAAAAACACACGTCTTGCCTACCTGAAGCGTATAAATGCACTAGCCGCAGCGCCTTCCGGGCGTGCTGGCATGGGATGCACCAATCTGGCACATGCATTCGCCGCGGCCCCGGTCAGCGATAAAATGGTGCTGCACGCAGAGCGTACACCCAACCTGGCTATCGTTACCTCATATAACGACATGCTTTCAGCCCACCAGCCGTACGAGCATGCACCCGAGAAAATTCGCGAAGCGGCGCGCGCAGTAGGCGCTACCGCCCAGGTTGCCGGTGGAACACCCGCCATGTGCGACGGGGTTACACAAGGCGAGCTGGGTATGGAGTTGTCGCTGTTCAGTCGCGATGTTATCGCCATGTCAACCGCTATTGCCTTGTCACATAATGTTTTTGATGCTGCGGTGTTTCTTGGCGTGTGCGACAAGATTGTTCCGGGCCTGCTCATGGGCGCACTATCATTCGGACACCTGCCTGCCGTATTTATTCCTGCAGGACCGATGACATCCGGCATTCCCAACAAGGACAAGGCTCGCACCCGTCAGCGCTTTGCCGAGGGCAAGGCCACCCGCGAGGAGCTACTGGAATCGGAAAGTGCCTCGTATCATGGTCCGGGTACCTGCACGTTCTACGGCACGGCTAACAGCAATCAGATGATGATGGAAGTCATGGGCCTGCATTTGCCAGGCGCTGCATTCATCAACCCCGGAACAGATTTACGATCAGCCCTGACCACAGCCGCAGCACAAAGAGCGCTTGCTCTCACTAAACGGGGGAATGAATTTACACCCATCGGCAAACTCATCGACGAAAAATCCATCGTCAATGCCATCATCGGCTTGCTGGCAACCGGCGGCTCCACCAATCACACCCTGCATCTGGTAGCTATTGCCCGCACTGCTGGAATTGTCATCAATTGGGATGACTTCGATCAACTCAGTCATGTCATCCCTACCCTGACCCATGTGTATCCCAGTGGGCAAGCCGACGTCAACCAGTTTCATGCCGCAGGCGGTATGGCACTGGTGATTCGCGAGCTACTGGATGCCGGGCTCATGCATGAGGATGTGCAGAGCGTTGCAGGCGCATCAGGGTTATATCAATACACTCAAGAGCCGTGGCTGGACAACGGAGTCCTGACATGGCGAGCAGGCGCTGAAAAGTCTATCGACGATACGGTCATCAGTACAGTCAAGTCGCCATTTCAGGCAGACGGCGGACTTCGTCTTATGTCAGGCAATCTGGGACGTGCAGTTATCAAGACCTCTGCCGTGAAAGATGAGCATCGCAAGATAGAGGCACCAGCAAAAGTATTCTATTCGCAGGATGCATTACGAACAGCATTTGAGAACGACGAGCTTAATGAAGATTTTGTCGCGGTTATCGCCTATCAGGGGCCTCGAGCCAACGGCATGCCTGAGCTGCATAAGCTGACACCTATCCTCGGCGTTCTGCTGGATCGGGGATTCAAAGTAGCATTGGTTACTGATGGCAGAATGTCCGGGGCTTCAGGTAAGGTTCCAGCCGCCATTCATGTCTCACCCGAGTGTTTGCTTGATGGCCCGCTTAGAAAGGTACGCGACGGCGACATCATTGAACTGGACGCCAATACCGGAATTTTGAAGGCCAGGGTGGATGAGGCAGAATGGAATTCACGTCATCCAGAGCACCCGGACCTTAGCCGCAAGACTGTCAACATGGGACGCGAGCTGTTTAGCGCGTTCCGGCATCACGTGAGTAGTGCTGAGCTAGGTGCGGTTAGTGTATTTGACGACTAGCAGTTGTCCTGATTTTGCTAATCAATAGCGCTTATCAATAGCGCTTATCATTTTTGTGGAAGGCGGGGATTCTTACTCCCGGCATACAAGAGAGACACCATGAACGTTAGAGAGCTTATGCAGGTCGCCCCTGTTATCCCCGTGCTGGTCATTGATGATGTCAGTAAGGCACGCCCCCTGGCCGAGGCGTTAGTTGCTGGCGGCCTGCGCACACTGGAGGTTACACTTCGCACACCACAGGCACTGGACGCCATGCGGGCAATGAGCGATGTTGAAGGCGCAATAGTAGGTGTGGGTACCGCTCTGGATGGTGATGATTTGAAACGCGCTCAAGATCATGGAGCCACCTTTGCTGTCAGCCCAGGCTTTACCCAGTCGCTGGGCAAAGCTGCAAATGCCATCAACATGCCTTTGCTACCGGGCATAATGAGCCCGGCCGATATCATGAGAGCACGTGATGAAGGTTTCACAGCGCTCAAGTTCTTTCCGGCATCACAGGCTGGTGGCCCCGCCCTGCTCAGTGGTTTTGCAGGTCCGTTCATCAATACCGTGTTTTGCCCCACTGGCGGTATTAATGCAAAAAATGCACGTGACTATTTGTCACTGCCAAGTGTAGTGTGCGTTGGTGGAAGCTGGGTTGCGCCGAAAAACATGGTGGACAAGGGCGACTGGGAAGCTATAACGCAGCTAGCCAGGGATTGTCAGCGGCTGCGTGAATAATTATACCAGCCTTAATTCCAGCCTTAATTCCAGCCTTAATTCCAGCCTCAATTCCAGCCTTAATTCCACGGATAATACTATAGTAATACTGCGCACTACAGATCAAGAGCAAACCTGATGAACACTAAAATACTGCTGGCCATTTCATCGATTGCCCTGTCAGCAACAGCTTGCACGACGGGCAAAACGGTAAAAAGCCTGGAAGACATACAAGATGATGGCGAACGAAGCGTGGTTTTACTAACCCATGATCTTAAGGTTTATACCACCGAGAAACACTCAACCGTACGATCTGCACTTCTGACGTTTCGGTGTCCCTCTGTCAACGGTAAGTTTGCGCCCGTTTGTTTCAGTGTTTCTCTGCCTTATCGAGGAACAAAACAGATAGATGGATTTGGTTTGCATGCATTCGAAGATACATCCGCAAAAGCCGTAAAAATTAAATACGACAATTACTATCTGCAGGCAGCCGAGCACAAAATTGTTATCGATAAAGTGCCGGAAACCCACTGCCGAACGTCTAGAAAAACCAAAAAGCCTGTGTGCACAACTACCCGCAATGATGTGTCAGCCACATACAAAGTGAATTTTCCAAGTCCTGCTGCCATGCGAGTACAGCCTGGGCCTGGCTGCTATCTAGGCCATCTAAGTCTGTCAATGGTCGACAATAGGATCCTGGAATTCAAGCACGTCAGAGACTCTCCACTGACTATCGAAAAGCTGAGTAACATGCCCTACGACATTGCAACTGAACTGCTCAGAGTGGTAAATAAACCTTGCTAATCAACGATGCGCCTGCTTTCGGCATCTAGTCCGGTTTTTTCGAATCAGGCTAGAGCCATATTCATTGAATCGAAGGATACTGTACCGGGTAAAGTCATCGTAATACACAAGCCAGCGCCATTAGCCGCGGCGTCGGATGAAATGTCACCGCCGCGATTTTTTATCAATTTACGAATAGCGAGAAGCCCGAAACCGCTCTTCGAACGATTGGCGTGAGTACTCTCGAAGAGTCTGCGTGGATACAGCATGCCTTGACCGTCATCTGATACGCTCATTGTAAAATTACCCTTCAATGCATTCTTTGCACTGACGGTAATCAACACAGATTTATTAGCATTGTGCTTGATAGCATTCTCTATCAGATTACGCAGGACAGTATTAAGCAACAGTCGATCGCCATAGATTGAACAATCATCTATCTGTGACTTATGTTTTTGATCAGGATCTAGCGTAGTTAGAATGGCCTTGCAAATCTCTGGCAGACTCACTTGTTCCACCGTTTCCTCCATTTCGCTGATTTCGGCATGGTCCAGCACTCGTTTAACCATATCAATTGACTCAGAAGATACCTTCTCAAGCATGTCAATGACTTCCATCTTTCCGTCACCCATGTCCTTGAAATCTTCACGCAATATATTCGCCAGCATGCGAACTTTTTTCATAGGGCCGCGTAAATCATGCGCCGCAAGGTAGATGAATTCCTGCCGCTCTCGCATCGTATTTTTCGATTGGGTTCGAAAGCGTTCCAATTCAATCTCTGCAGTCATATCGGTAGCCGCACCTATCATTCGAATAACACGCCCATCGTTACTCAGAACCGGAAACAGGCGTGTTCTGACATGTTGTAACTTGCCATTGAGCGGCAATGATAGTTCGTAATTAGTGGACATGCCCGTGCGGTAGGTTTCCAGATGCTGCTGATAGGCATGCTCACCGTATTCACCATGAAACAATTGCCTGGCAGTTAGCCCAAGGTAGTCCGATGTTACAAATTTGGTGACCTTGAGCGCAGCCGTGTTGAAGGCTACGTAAATAAGATCACCGTTACTGGCAGGCTCAATAACAAATAACGGCACAGGGACGTCATTAAGCGAGGCAATATCTTGTTCATCCACTGCTTGGTATCCACTATAGAGAGAGAAACATTTTATAACCAAGGCTGAACTGAATAGTTTCGGTAAATATTCGCACGATCCAATACTCTATACAAAGTATGATCCAGTCTAATGTTCAAATGACCACTTATGTCAAAAGCTTAAGTTACGTAAAGCTGCATTACACTGTTAACCCTAGAGTGTTAACTCCAGACTGTTAACTCCAGGGTTAATTGGGCTTCAGCAGATTGAACATCAGTACCACACACATCAAAATAACTACCATAAACATCATGCTGGCAACACTCCATCCACGCGCCAACGGTGCGCCTGGACGGGCAATGCGCTCAATTCCTGTACCCAGAGAGACAAGTGCGGCAAGTGCGTATCGGCGCAGGCCAGCATTGGCGGCAACTACAGCAGACAAAAGCATTGGCATAATCGAGGGTATTACCTTACGATAAACCACATCGCTATCAATGTTAGTTGCTCTGATCTCGGGCGGGTGCAAGCCGGTTTTCATCAGGATAACAAAGGCAAGTAACGCAAAAATCAGAAGCTGCATTTGGACCAGAACATGGTCCACAGTATAGGGCTGATAATCAACATCGTAGGGTAGCAAGCTGTACAACAAACCCGGGAACACACCTATCCCAACGCAGAGTATAGCGGTAATGATCATAGCAATTCGCATGTGCACTGGCGCCTCAGCAGGTCGCTTGCCGCTATCATGCGCAAAGAATGTAAAGTACGGAATCTTGATACCCGAGTGACTTAACACCCCTGCCGAGGCTATCAACAAAGCCAGCCAAACAAGGTAATACCCATTAGAGGCAGACGCATCCAGTATTAGTGACTTTGAAACAAAACCACTGAATAACGGGAATGCGGAAATTGAGGCGGCCCCTATAAGACAACACACCATGGTCACAGGCATCGTCTTGTACAAGCCTCCTAATTCGGACGCCCTGGATGTGCCAGTGCGATACAACACTGCTCCAACACTCATGAATAACAGTGATTTATACAGGATATGACAAAAGGCATGAGCTGCTGTGCCATTGAGTGCCAGCTCCGTACCGATGCCAACACCCACCACCATGAAGCCCAGTTGATTGTTCAGGCTGTAGGCCAGCACACGGCGCAAATCGTTTTCTATCTCGGCAAAAAAGATGGGAAATAGCGTCATCACAGCACCGATATAGATCAGTATTTCGGTGCCTGCATAGCCTCGTGCCAAGGCGTATACAGCCATCTTGGTAGTGAAAGCTGACAGCACCACAGTGCCGGTGATCGTCGCCGCCGGATAGGAATCGTGCAACCAGTTGTGCATCAAAGGAAAAGCGCACTTGATACCAAATGATAGAAAGATCAACCACGTGCCCACGCTAACCAGCCCCAGATGCTCGAAGGCGATCGAGCCGGTATCGTGATAATGCACGAGCAGGCCTGCCAGCAGCAAAACACCTGAGAGCACCTGAATAATCAGGTAGCGCATACCGGTACTATAAGCCGCCGGGGTGCGTCTGGCCCAGATAAGAAACACCGATGCTACGGCTGTGCCTTCCCACCACAAAAACAGCGTGACAAGATCACCGGCAAACACTCCACCTATTGCAGAGCCTGCATAGGCAAGCGTTGCAATCTGCTGCACCGAATCACGAACATGCCATGCATACAGCCCGGACAGAAACGCCGCTATCGAAAAGATAATGCTGAAGATAAGCGACAGCTTATCCACACGCATGAAAGTCAGCTCGAAACCCAGTACCGAAACCAGTGCGTGTTGTCCCATGGAATAGCTGAGAATAACGCCAAGCACAAGCACCGGCGTACCCAGCAACAACAGCGCACGCCAACGCGGTGCAAGGAAGGGGCACAATAACGCCGCAAACAGATAGATGAACGGTGGAGCCAGTAAAGTGCTCATGAGCGACCGCTCTTTTTATCCAGTATCTGGTTTTTTAAATCCGACACCGTATCAGCAGTCCAGTCAGTGTGTTGAATACGTTGGGTGTCAGCCTCCGGGTACTCCTCCCCGTCAACACTCTCGTTACTGTAGTAGCTTTCATCCCGGCGGATAAACACTCGCAATAGCTTTGCTCCCAAAACAATCACGGTGAACGAGACAAACCCCGCAATAGCGTGAAATCCATAGAGCCCCTCCCCAGGCACTTTGACGTGGCGGTGCCAGAGAAAATCCATAGCGAACAGAAAAACACACAACACAATCAATCCAGTAATCAACCTGTTGATACCGGAGCTGGTATCAACCCACAGAAAGTGTCTGGCCAGAGGCGCTACGTCGTCTTTGGAGTTTTTTATCGCCATTGGATCATTCCGATGAGTTCGGTAAGCGGCGCAGGATATAGAAATAACGCAATGCACGTAAGAGCTGTGAGCACGATGGCCCACAAACAGGCAAACGGGGCCTCCTGCATGGTGGCCTTTTCGCCGGGCGCAAGATCCGGGTCGGGCTTGAGAAACGCCCGTAGCGGAATAGGTAGAAGGTAGGCGATGTTCAACAAGGTACTCAGCATCAACACCGCCACCCAGACAATAGTGCCTGTATCCAGAGAGCCGCCAGCGATGAGTAACTTACTCCAGGCACCACCCGCTGGAGGTAGTCCAATTATGCTGATGGCGCCGATGAAAAACGCACCCATGGTTATGGGCATGCGTCGACCTATTCCATCCAGTCTGGAGATTTCACTCTTGTGCAAAGCTACAAGGATGGCTCCCGCACAAAAAAACAAGGTGATTTTGCCAAAAGCATGCATGACAATATGCAGAACACCACCACTGACAGACATGACCGTTGCCAGCATAGCAGCCAGCACAATATAGGCGAGTTGTCCGATGGTGGAATACGCCAGACGTGCTTTCAGGTTATCTTTTGTGAAGGCCACGACAGAGGCGGCAATAATGGTAAAACCTGCAACTGGCAACAACCAGTGAGCGGCACCACTGATGGTCACCACATCGATTCCAAAGGTATACGTAACGATTTTCAGAATACTGAAAACGCCTGTTTTTACGACCGCCACAGCATGTAGCAAGGCACTCACTGGTGTGGGCGCCACCATGGCCGCTGGCAACCAGCGATGAAACGGCATGAGGCCTGATTTGGCAATACCAAAAACAAAAAGCCCCATGAGAATGGCTAACGCCATATTGCTTAATCCGGCATTCTTCAACACACCACCGGGCACAAAATCCATTGACCCTGATGCCGTTGTTGTCCAGATGATAGCAGGCAACAGAAAGGCGATGGAGGTAGACATCAAGATACCCACATACACTCTACCGGCCCTTCTGGCTGGCTCGCCACCGGCGTGTGTCACCAACGGGAAAGTAGATATCGTTATGACTTCGTAGGCAACAAACAGGGTAAGCAGATTGTCAGCATAAGCGGCTCCCATAACCGCTGCCAGAGCCACCGCAAAACAGGTATAGAAGCGTGTCTGATTAATTTCGTGGTGTCCGCGCATGTAGCCGATGCTGTAGACAGTTGTCACCACCCACAGAAAACTTGCCAGCAAACCGAAGATCACCCCCATGGGCTCTGCCGACAGTTTCAGCGAATAGTTGGCCATAAGAGCAAACTCGCCACTCTGCGGACTGCCCCCGGCAACCAGATCGTTATAGATAAGATTATTGATCAGAAGCAACAGCAGACCTGCAACGATGATGGAACCTTCGCGCAGGTTTCTACGTTTTTCACCAAAAAAAATGATGAAGGGTATGACCGCCAACGGCGGAACCAGAGTCCACAGTGGATTCATCTAGAAACCACCCAGCAGTTGTTTGGCCGCATCACCTGCCAGAGACAGTGTTGCATTGCCGTTGATTCCAAAATAGAGGCCGATAGCAATAAGAAGGTACATGGGTAGCAACATGCTCAGGGGTGCCTCAGACAAGCCTGAAGACTCTGGCGTGCTCTGTCGTGATTGCCGGAATAGCATCACTTCAACCACACGACCAACGTAGATGACAGCCATCAGAGAGCTGACGAGTATCAGCACGGCAATCATCCACCAACCGCGATCCATGGATGCTTCGATGAGAGCAAATTTACTTATGAATCCGACCGTGAGCGGCACACCGATTAACCCAAGACCTGCAATGATAAAAGCGATACAGGTAAATGGCATACGTTTGAACAAGTCATCAAACGAGGGGCGATGAGCATGACCAATCTGATAGATGATGCAACCCACCGCCATGAACAACGCAGACTTGACCAAAGCATGATTGACGATGTGCACTATACCTGCAGTGAGTCCGGCCTGAGTTGCCAGCGATATTCCCGCCACCATATAGCCTAGCTGTGCCACACTCGAGAAGGCGAGCATCCGCCGAAGATCAGTTTGAAAAACGGCCACCAGAGACATGAGTGTAAAGCCTGCGACAGCGGCTGGCAGTAATATGCTGTAGAGAAGCACCGGCCCGAAGCTGTACTCGTAACCGAAAATACTGAAGAAAAATCGTAATAACACGTACAACGATACCTTGGTTGCTGTGCCCGCCAGAAACGCGGTAACGGCAATAGGTGCATACGTATAGGCATTGGGTAACCAGGCATGTAGTGGAAAGATCGCCGCCTTGATCATCACACCGATACAAATAAAACTGAACGCCACGAGCACCGCGCGCTGCGATTCACTGTCCGGGATACGCTCGGCCAGCTCTATCATGTTCAGCGTGCCGGTGGCAGCGTACAGAAAACCAATACCAATCAGAATGAATGAGGCGCCCACGCTACCCATGATCAGATAGCGGAATGTTGCCGTCAGGGCACGCTTGTCACTGCCAAACGATATCAACATATACGTGGCCAGCGACGAAACCTCCAGAAACACAAATACGTTAAAGGCATCTCCCGTCACGGCAATACCCATAAGACCTGTGAGACACATCAACCAGGCTGCATAGAACAGATAATGTTTGGACTGCGGCACCGACTTTACAATGCTTTTATAGGCGTAAGTCAGTACGACAAGGCTAATGCCTGAAACCAGTATCAAGACCGAGGCATTAAGCGTATCGATATAGTATTCAATACCCGCAGGTGCTACCCAGCCACCCACCTTGTAACGAATGACGCCCACGGTGCGCACATGTTCAAGCACCTGCAGCGCAGCGACAAAGCTTGCAAGGTTAGCAATGAAAGCCAAAAACCAGCTGGCAAAAGCATGCCGGAATAACACACATATCGGTGCCGCTGTGAAAGGCACGATAATCATCAAGGCAGGGATTTGGGCATGCATCAGCCTTCCGGCTCCTGTGCTTCGATGATTTTGATCTCATCTTCCTCAATGGTGCCGTACTCTTCATAAATTCGCACGATCAGGGCCAGCGCTACAGCACTTGTCGCCACACCCACAACAATGGCCGTAAGAATGAGCACATGCGGAACCGGATTAGAGAAAAGCGGTTGCTCACCCTTTACCAGTATTGGTGCGGTTCCACCCGAAACTTTACCGATAGTGATGTAGAGATAGAAAATTGATGTCTGGAATAGACCCAGACCGATGATTTTTTTAACCAGATTATAGCGAGCTATCATGATGTACAGACCTGCCATCATGAGAATTACGACAACCCAGTAGCTGTATAGACCAGCGATCTTTTCCATTAGTCTGTGCGCTTACTGGCAAAACTGTAGAAAAGGCTGATCATCACCCCGGTGACAGTTATACCCACGCCTAACTCGATCGCGAAGATGCCCCAGTGCTGACCATGTAAGGGATCATGAGCCAGAACGTTGTAGTCAAGCAGATTGCCACCGAGCAGCATGGTGGCGATACCCGTACCGCAATACAATAAAATGCCAGAACACATCACGATGCGTAACGCACTCGGGGGGAGCACGGCCCGTGTTCTGTGCAAACCGAAGATAAGACCATACAAAATGAATGCTGTGGCAAATATGACACCTGCCTGAAATCCACCGCCAGGACCATAATCACCGTGAAACTGCACGTAGAGGCCGAACATGAGTACAAAAGGTATTAACAGCTTCGTGACAATCTGAAGCACACGATGCCGCTGTCGTGGATAAAGTTTCATACCTTGTTCACCGGTTTGTCAGGGGCTACTTGTTCAGGGTCCCCAACATCTCCCGGTGCATCGCCAGGTGCATGGAAGGGTGCTGCATTTCGTGGTCGTCGCCTTTTGATTCCCAGCAAACTAAGTACAGAGATCCCGGCGGCAAACACGACCATCGTCTCGCCCAATGTGTCGTATCCACGGTAGCTTGCCAGCACCGATGTCACGATGTTCGGTGGGCCAACCTCGCTGCCTGATTGCTCTAGAAAACGTACCGTCAGACCAGGGTTGGTCTGTGCAGGTGATGTCGCACTGCCGTAATACGGCATGTCCAGAGTGCCGTAAATCAGCAAAGCACCTGTCACAACTACAAACAGCAAGGCAAGCCAACTATCATGGCCTCGAGGCTTTTGCGTATGTTTTGTAAACGACAAGGCTCCCAGGAACAGAATGGTTGATATACCCGACCCGACTGCAGCCTCGGTAAATGCCACATCAACTGCATCCATGACCACGAACGCACCTGCGGCAATCAGACTGTAAACACCCAGTAAGATGACACCTGCCAGTAAATCGCGCAATACGATGATACCAATGGCTATGACCGCCAGAAACGTTAGCAAGACATTGGCAACCAAAGTTTCCATCACGATTTCCATCCAGGCTTGTCCTCTGCGCGGCTACCAAATTCACTCATCTGGCGCGCAATCAGTTGAGCGTCCTCGCCATGTTTGTAAGCAGCCGAACGTGACCTGGCCAGCTGTGTCGCCTCTTCAGATGAGCCAAGCATGGGTTTGCCATTGCCATCGAGCGGAATTTGACCACATAAAAGGGCTGTTTTGGCGAGCGCATGCGAGGCTGTTGGTGATGTAAACAAGGTAAAGAGTATTATCAGGGCCATTTTGATGGCAGCCATGGGGTTGTCGAACAGAAATACAGCTTGAAGAATCAATGCCAGTCCAATAAACAGAGCACCGCCGGTGTCAGTCAGACTCGCTGTGTGAAGGCGCGTGTATAAATCGGGCATGCGCACCAGTCCTACAGCACTAGACACGAGAAAAATGCAGCCGACAGTCATCAGAATCCAGCTCACGAACTGAATGATCAGATCAACCATTAGTAGTCGTCCTCTTGATATTCACCGCTTCCCAGATCGTCGTATTCAAAAAATTTCAACACGGCAATTGTGCCCACAAAATTGATTAATGAATACACAAGAGCGATATCCATAAAATCCGGTCGGCCTGTGAGAAACCCGTATACAGCAATTAGCAACACGGTTTTGGTGCCAAAAGAATTAACCGCCAGCAATCTGTCAAACAGTGTCGGTCCCAACAGGGTTCGCCACAAAGTGAGCGCCATGGTCACCAGTAAGGCTAATGTCCCAGCAATAAACATTGCTATTTAATCCCCGATTTATTGATAAAGTCAGGCTCAGCCTTTCGTATGCGAGCGACCATCTCGCCATCCTCAAGCTCTTGCAGACTGTCTTCATGCAAGGCGTGTACAAGAATGTCGCCCTCAGGGGTAAAGCTGATGGTCGTGGTGCCCGGGGTCAGCGTAATGGAATTGGCGTACACCACACGACCCATTTCTGTATCGGGTGTCGTAGCGAGGCGTCGCAAGGCGGGCTTGATATTCAATTCACGCCTCCAGACACGTCTGGTGACATCGATGTTGCTAAGCACTATCTGCCAAAGCAGCCAACCCCAATACCTTGGGATAGCAGTAAGGCGGAAGTACACCGGATGGCCCAGGTGCTCCAGAACTCGCATACGCAGTGATAACGCGAACACCAGAATCACAGATAAGGCTCCAAGTACCAGTAATTGTGTCTTGAATAGCCCGGACAGTAAGAGCCAAAGGCAAATAAGGCTCAAAATGAATCGAATACTCTGCATCATGTGTTGGGTAACGGTTTCCGTCGGCGATAGTAAAAAACAATACGTTAACTCTAGCATGACGCTACGGAAAAGCTTTTGTATAAGAGGTGCATGAATACATCTGCAATGCGCCGCTAATATGCGATGTGCATAGCATTGCCGTTAGTGCGGTAACTTACCCCCCAACAAATGTCCAGCCCTCTGCTAGACTCGCGCCGAAATCTGTTAATTGTAAGAGATCTGCCCTGAGCTCATGAGACATTCCGTGAAAAATAACCTGCTGTTAATCTGCTGTCTGCTTTCAGCGCTGGTTGCTACTGGCTGCGACAGCGATCTAGAAGACGGCATTGGCGAAGATGACATTAGTAACGCGGAAAATCCCACCGGCGAACCTAACCAGCCAATAACCGTTGGACAGCCCATCGAGCAACCTGCCGGGCCTGAGACGCCATCAGGACCTGAACCGACACCCACAAATCCAGCCCAGACGAATGATTTTACTTTGATCGTCGGCAGCGCTCTGAGCATCGTCGAAGGCCAGGATACGGTCGAATTACCGGTAGCGCTTGGTCGTTCTGACGGCTATCTGGGTGAAGTATCGCTGACAGCCGTTGGTCAATCAGAAGCAGACGATGCCAACCTGTCATACCAGTTCACTGACACGATACTTGGCGCAGACGAGCAAAGCACTACACTGCGCCTGAGCCTTGCCATAGGACCCCAACCGATTCTGCAGCAAGAGCGCAACTTACAAGTCACGGCCACTGATGCCGCTGGTGAAAGCAGTACTGCACAAGTCACGCTACAGGTAACACCCACAGAACGGCCTGATATCTATCTGCTCATCGGGCAGAGCAACATGATCGGTATCAGCGAAGACAACGCCAAGCTGGCAGGAATCGGCGAGCCAGACCAGCCCGTCGACACTATTCGGCAGCTGAATGTAACGTTCAACGACAATGATAATTTTGCCACCGCCAGTGATTTCACCGACCCGGAAAAATCGTACAACACTGGAAATCCGCTGACGATTGCGGTTGATCCGCTGCATACCGGCTTGCAAAGCAACGGCAGCAAATCCGGTCAGCGCATTGGTATGGGTCTGTCGTTTGCAAAAAGCGCCCGACAAAACTCTAGCGCTGATATCTTTCTGGTTCCCGCAGCATGGTCGGACACAGGCTTTTGCAAACGCGATACTAATAGCGTACCGGGCATCGGCTGGAATGCTACACAAAAAAGTACTCCTGAACTTAGCGGTACATTGTTACACGACAGGGCCATCGTCAGAGCCGATATCACTATCACGGAGACAGGTGGCATCCTGCGGGGCATTTTATGGCATCAGGGCGAAGCCGATTCCGATGACCTTGTTTGTGCACAAACCTACGCAGACAATCTGGCAGAGATGATTCTATCTCTACGCACGAACATCATGCCGGATGCGCGCGGTACAGAGGCTCGTGGACCAGACTCCGATGTCCCGTTTATTGTTGGCACCATGGCAATGGGTGGCGAGCAAACCCCGTTTTCAGCAGCAAAATCGCTGGTAGACGGCGCCCTGCGTGATTTGCCTAATTCGGTAAACCAAACCAACTTTGTCAATAACGACGACCTAGTCCCGCCTGCATTCTCCTGTGGTGGAGGCTCATGCATCCACTTCGGAGCAGCTGCGTTGCGAGAAATGGGCGATCGATACTACCAAGGTCTTATCGCAGTCTTCCAGTAACCGAATTTTAATCAGGAATGCAAATCAGTTCAGATTCCCTGATTTTATCAAGCTAAGCGCATCACCTTCTCACTGGTCTTGCCGCCATAAGCTTGACAATTGTTTATTAACAGCATTTTGATGTGACTTACACGATGATCAATACCCGCACGTCAGTGTCTTTCGCGATGATCCTAGTGCTCAGCGCGCTTGGCGCTTCCTGTAGTAACTCGGATAACGCAAGCACTGAGGATGATGAGGCTGCGCCCGCTGGCGACTTCGAAATCCGCTCTTCAGGACCCAATCTGTTGCTGATCGAAGGCGATCCGGAAGGTGTGCGTATACCTGTCAGTCTGTTGCGCAGTAATGGGCATGCAAGAGACGTTGTTCTCGAGGTGCGCGGAAAAACCCTGGAGGATGTGGAGTTTGTGACCAGCAGCTTTTCGCGGCTAACACTCTCACCCACCGAAAACGAAAGCGAGGCGGTGCTGAGGCTATCAATCAGTGACATGCCGATATTTCCGCAGCAGCGTGAATTTACGATTATCGCCAGTGATGGTGTTGATCGTGACAGGCTTGACATCAGTGTCACCGTTCAACCCACCAGCGCGCCAGATGTCTATTTACTGGCTGGACAAAGCAATATGGAGGGTTTCAGCGGCAATGCTACCAGACAAGCGTTTCCCGGCGGTGCTGACGAACAAGACCCTCGTGTCAAGCAGCTTAATGTCACGAAAAACGATAGCTTCGAGGTCTTCCAGAGCCCGGAGGACTATGCATCACCCGACGTGAATGTCATCTCTCCCGATATCGTCATGGCACTTGATCCTCTGCATGTTCCACAAGATCCGTCCAATGATAGCGGCAAGGATCTGGAATACATCGGATTGGGGCTTAGTTTTGGCAAACGTGCTACATCGGAAACCTCAGCTGACGTATTACTGGTACCTGCAGCGTGGTCAGGATCATCATTTTGCCAGAATATTGACGGTCCGGATGCTGGCTGGCTGGCCTTGCCCTCAGACAATCCGGATCTAAGCAACACGCTTCTGTTCGAACGGGCAGTCCTTCGCGCTAATCTGGCACTGGAAAAGTCAGGTGGTGTGTTCCGTGGCATTCTGTGGCACCAGGGCGAGTCTGACGCCAACGATCGTTGCGCGCCATTTTATGAAGACAACATGAAAACACTTGTCGAGCAATTCCGATCACGCATCAAGCCTTTAGGCAATGAGTCCTTAAGAAGGGTAGAAACTACCTACCCATTCGTATTGGGTACTATGTCGCGCGGACAGGATGAGCGTGGGGATCTTCGCGAGTATCTGGATTCCAAACAAGCGATAGATGACATTCATCGCAGGATAGACACCCTGGTTCCAGGGGCTGCCTGGTCTAACCATGATGATCTGGTACCCGATAATGGATTTTCTTGCGGCAATACCTCGTGCATTCATTTTGGCCCTGAAGCGCTGCGCGAGATGGGCAGACGCTACTACGAAGCTTTGCTACGTGCCGTGGCCGCGCCCTAGCCAATAATTAGGCCAATAATTAGGCCAACAATCAGACAAGAGCTAGCCCAGACACTGCCTGGGCTACTGTTCTGTATTGTCTGCATAGACTTGAAACACGTTACATCTTCGGTATTTGGGGCATAGCCCAGCAGTTAATTCTTGAGCGTGAACTAGCGTAACAAGTGCGTATTAGTGTAAATGTTGGTCAAATCCCATCGTTGCTGTAACTCAATAAGCCGGATGTATTATCCACGAACTGCTATAACTTAAACATAAGTAAAAACAGGCCGATAACTGTTCCATGAGACTTCATGCACTGCAATACCTGCGGGCTGTCGCTGCGTTAGCAGTGGTTTACAGCCATACGGTAATCCAGGTAGAAAACTACGAACAGTACCTGCTCCATGCAGGCAGCTTTGGCGTGGACATATTTTTTGTCATATCCGGCTTTATCATGATTTACATTGCCAAGCCGGACGACACCCCTGCTGCGTTCTTCGTCAATCGCATCAGACGCGTGGTTCCTCTGTACTGGTTCTTCACATTTCTAATGGCGGCAATTCTAGTAACGATGCCGTCGGTCTTCAAAGTTACCGTTTTTGGGTGGGAGACATTTTTAAAGAGCCTTGCTTTTATTCCGCATTGGAGTGTGGCCTACGACGGCTACGTCTGGCCAATCGTGGCACCGGGCTGGTCTTTGATTTTTGAAATGTACTTTTATCTTGTGTTTGCTATCTCTCTCTTGATTTCGCAACGTTTCCGTGTCTCATTCATCGCACTCGTTATAACTGTCATCTTTGCAATCGCCTCACTCAGTGCTAATGAAGACTCGGCCATGGTCCAGTTCTTCAATAAGTCGATGGTGTTCGAATTTATTTTTGGCATGTTACTGGCGGTAGCGTGGAAGCGCGGCCTTCGTCTGCCTTCGACTACTGCGTGGTGTTTGCTGCTGTCCTCAATCTGCCTGCTTTTTCTCAGATTGCCAGTACCCAGAATATTTGAATTCGGTATTCCGTCGCTGCTCATTGTCATGGCATGCCTGTTTATTCACGTCAAACAATACAACTGGTTTGTGTTGCTCGGAGATGCCTCCTACGCGCTGTACCTGAGTCACATATTTACGCTGGGGCTTTTGCGCAAATACCTCCCGCCTCTACTCGGTGAAGGTCCTATGGCGGCCTACCTCTTCGTCGCATTATCTGTGATCGTATGTACGCTTATCAGCATCTACATTCATAAATATGTGGACAACTGGTTGCTGCGCCATGAGCGGTTTCCGCGCCCGCTCAATCGCGCAGTCGAACCTGGCAAAGCGTGAGCTACATCAACGCATGAGTGAGCCTGCATTGTGTAGCCTCTATCCCATGAACTGCAAGACAACAACACCCGAGTACGCAAAGCTGTTCAGCCTGCCCGATTCTCATACGCTGGAGACTTCCAGCACGCGCAAAGTGCAGCGAGACAGCGTCGTCTATGAGACGCGCTGGCTACTCGAACACGATGACAACCGGGCCTTGATAGCCCGTTTTCGCGCCTGGAACAACCGCTCGCTCAAACCGCCTTATAAACAACAGCAGGGTTGGGAGCGATTTTCACCCTCGGGTACCCTGTTGGACCGGGAAGTGCGATATTCGAAAAGAGACGACGAGGAATACCTTCACTAGCAGCGGCGCAACACTCTACCTTTCTGCTGTGATGCCGAATGTTTGATTGCCAGCGGTGATCACGTATCGTGTTCACGTATCACTTCCAGAAAATCCTGTCCGTATTGTTCGAGCTTGTGACTACCCACGCCGCTGACATTGGCCATCTCGCCTTCGTCACTGGGTTTCAGAGCAATCATGTCGGCTAGTGTGCTATCACTGAAAACGATATACGCAGGTACCCCAGCCATATCACTGAGTTGTTTGCGTAATTTGCGCATCGCCTCCCACAGGGGGAGATCTGCATCACTTATGCTGATTTTCGACTTGCTGCGGCGTTTGCTTCCACTTGATTTCCCGGCACCGGACCGAGCAGTGGCCAGTTTTCGGAAGTGCAATGCTTTATCCCCGCGCAAAACCGGCCTTGATTCTTCGGTAAGCATGACGGAGCCATGGCCATCGACATCTACAGCCAACAATCCACAGGCGATCAGTTGTCGATATAGATTACGCCACTCATTGGTCGATAAATCATTGCCGATACCAAAAGTAGATTGCTGATCATGTCCGAATCGGACAATACGCTCGGACGGTTTACCTAGCAAGACATCCACAAGATAGGTGACACCGAAGCGTTGTCCAGTTCGATAGACGCAAGATAATGCCTTACGAGCTGCCTCTGTGGCGTCCCAGGTTTCTGGCGGATTCAGACAATTGTCGCAATTTCCACAAGGTTGCTCCAGAGTGTCACCAAAGTAGCTCAGTAGCACCTGGCGGCGACAGGTTGTCAGTTCGGCAAGACCCAGCATGGTTTCAAGTTTGTGGTTTTCGATACGCTTGTGCTGCTCGTCCGCATCGGATTGCGCCATCATGGAGCGCAGATTGATAACATCCTGCAACCCGTAGGCCATCCACGCATTCGAGGGCAAGCCGTCACGTCCGGCACGCCCAGTTTCCTGATAATAGGCCTCCACGCTCTTGGGCAGATTCAGGTGCGCCACGAAACGCACATCGGGCTTATCGATACCCATACCGAAGGCAATGGTCGCCACCACAATCAGGCCATCTTCACGCAGAAAACGTTTCTGGTTATGTTCACGTTTGGTCGCAGCAAGCCCTGCATGATAGGCCACAGCGGCGCGACCCTGATCATTGAGCCATTCGGCAGTTTGCTCTACCTTCTTTCTGGACAGACAATACACAATACCCGCCTCACCGCGATGGTGTTCATCGAGAAAATCCAGGAGCGCCTGTCTGGCATTCGCAGGCTCGCCGATGGCATAGCGAATATTGGGGCGATCGAAACTGCTGACAAACTGGGCAGAATTGGTGAGTTGCAGGTTCCGGGCAATTTCGATCCGGGTGCGCTCGTCGGCTGTTGCGGTCAAGGCAATGCGTGGCACCTGAGGGAAACGCGTCGCCAACACGGACAGACCCATGTACTCTTTGCGAAAATCATGACCCCACTGTGATACGCAATGTGCCTCATCGATGGCAAATAGAGCGATATCTGCCTGATCCAGTAGTGCCAGCATGGTGGGCATCAGCAGCCTCTCCGGCGCAACGTACAACATATCCAGCTCGCCTGCCAACAATGCCTGCTCGGTCTGCTGGATAGCGCGGTAATCCATGGAAGAGTTTATAAAGGCGGCTTTCAGATTCAGAGCCCTGAGCGCATCCACCTGATCCTGCATGAGAGCGATCAGAGGCGACACGATGATACCAGTGCCATTTCGCACCAGGGATGGCACCTGATAGCACAGCGACTTACCGCCGCCTGTGGGCATGAGTACCAGCGCATCATCGCCGGCGATAACCGTACTGACGATCTCGTGCTGCTGGCCGCGGAACTGATCGTAGCCGTATATGGTCTGGAGAATATCCAGCGCTTCTTGGGACATAGTCATTGCTGTTGTCATTTCGCCTCCGTGCGAATGGTTTCGATGGCGGAAACGCTCAGTGTTTCCAGCAGCTATAGTGCCTGAGCGGAAGGCGATACGCTACCAAAAGCCATGCCTTGCATCTGGCCATCGTGGCATCTGCCAATGGCTTCGCCATTAGCTATTCGGCGTTTGCGTGGCATAGTCCTCACGCCACTGGTTATACTGATCTACAATCGATTGCATGGCGACTTCGTCAAAATCACGCAAGCCACTGAGCACCATATTTTTCTCACCACTGCCAATACTGACATCGCTCAGCCGAATATCAAATCTGAGCCGCACCGCACCTTTACGTCCATTGACGCTGATATCAGTATCGGACATTTGAAGGTTCAGATCGGTAACTGTTGCATCATCTGCGAATGGGAATTGCCAGTGCTGGTAAAGCGCTATGGCCATATCCTTGTAGATTACCAAGGGCCTGTCAGGGTTGATCATGACGTTGGCGCTACGCATTAACGGCACCAGAATCTCAGGAAAGGTCTTGCCGGAAAACTTCACATACGCCTCACTCAGCGCGGCGATAAAACCGGGATGGTAAATTTTTTCACCGTCCAGAAACAGGCTGAGCAAAGCGCGACTGCGCGCATCGGCAATGTGGACACGATCGTTTGTGATCTCCGGCAGATCCATACGAGTTTTCGCATCGAGCATGCCTGAGAATTGCACAGAACTGTTGCGCGCCACCCCGTAGTGATAGAGCAATACGCAGAACAGCAGATCGCCAGGCACGCAAAACCGCCTGCTCCCCGGGTCATGGATAGGATTGAAATCACGCGCAACGCTCTTGGCAAAAGCACTGCCCTGTTGCTCGGTAAACGAGACCGCGCCATCATCGTGCGAAAAATATTGAGCGAGATCCATAGGCAGTACCTGTAAATGGCTGTGAAGAGTGATCGAAAACCCGTGACTGCGCGGCTATGGCGGTTAAGACTATTGCGATTGAAAAGACAAGGTTGTACAACGCACGGATGTTAGCGAAGCGAAGCCAACAGTGTATCGAAGTACTGGTACTGATCGGTGGGTAAATTCACGCTGCGGGGATACGTTGGCGCGTTACGATCGTTAAGCATTGGTAAATCCCAGCCACGTGTGGTTTGCAATAGTTCTTTCAGGCCATCTTCACCAAACCGGTTCAAGTAGCCTGCCATCACACAATCAATGTAGCTTTGAGCCACAGGGTACTGCTCGTCGGCCAGTTGGCGGTTTTTCTCCTGACTCCGATAGACGTAGATGGTGTCTGTGCACAGCGTCTCAGACAGAACAAAATCAGTCACTGGAAGACTCATCCTTGCATAACCAGACTCCCGCGCATCCAACGCTGGCAGATCGCTCAGCGGTATGCGTACCACGACTCCCTCTATGCCCCCTGCCAGAGGCTCCACACTCAATGATGTACATGACTGGCGGTCGCGTCCCACGCGCACGCGGTGATTCCACACCCGCCCCCAGCCTTTTAGCGTCGCATTAACAGCCACCTCATCTTTTGGCCGTGTATCGCGATTCACAAGGGAGCCGAATCCGAAATAACTGATCCACTGAGGTGACATAGGCAAGTCATGTTCTCTTTACTTTGTTAACCAGCAAGCACGATACAAATATTTACACGCAAGCTAGTAATAATGCGATCTGGATTGTACGCATACTGTCAAAGCGCCGTATTATAACGTCTATGAAAGAACAATCCGCACCAGCACACTATGCGTAGACGATGGATGGACTCAAACCATTACCTGCAGCGTGCTGTTGCCAGCCTATTGTTTTGCCTGTCTATCACAGCTGTACAGGCCGCCAACATAACTCCGCAGGCACGTGCTCAAGCCCAGCAGATTGCCAATTCGACAAACTGGGATCAACCCAGAACCGCCAATAAATCAGTGCATCCGCTTGGCGTGCAAACGCTGTCAATCGAGACGCAAGAGCGCAAGGGCAGTACGGAAACCTCTGTGCTGATGGTCTATCAGTTTCACTATGACTTGCAGCAGGCGCGTTTGCTCACAGTGGATGCCGGAAATTCCAGGTTGTTAAAATCGCAGGCCGTGAATTCGGTGCACTTGCCCCTGAATCAGGCAGAGATAGAGTACGCAACGTCACTTCTGCAAAAGGACAACGCCATTGTTCAACAACTGCGCGATGAACAGATCAGGCGTGGCAAAGTTGCCTTTGTGTCACTCTCCGATCTTGAGGTAAAGGCAAGCATCTATGAGCCGCTAGACCCTAATCATGACTGCTTCAAACAACGATGCGCTTTGCTCTCCTTGTTCGACGGTACCCGTACCGTATTTTCCACCGAGCCTGTTATCAATCTACAGAGCGAATACGTCAAGCTGCTCGATAGCCAATGAACATGTTCATGCGCAGGGTGCTGATAGTGCCTGGCCTGACAATTGGCCTGATAACTGGCATGTCGACAGGCAATCGTGCTAACGCAGCGATTAGCGATTGCGGTAATGCCACATTGCTGGAGCATGCCTTTAGTTCTGGCGCTTCATGGTCGTTGTGTGCCCAAGCCAATGACACCCATGCTCTGGAAGTCACCTCTGTTCATTACCGCGCACCGGGTGGCATCTTGCGCTCAGTGCTGGCTCAAGCGCATGTCGCACAAATTCTTATGCACTATCACGATGAGCCAACACCTCGGGCACAAATCAACGACGGATCGCTAAGCAGACTACTGCCGATGAGCAGCTCGACATGCGATGGCTCTTTGCTGTTGGCCGATGTCGGGAGCGCTTTAGTGTGCAGTCGGATATTGGACAATCGCATACTGGCCAAGTACGCACAGCGACCAAGCCTGCAAAGTCAACGATGGGAATTATCCAGTGCCCTGCAAAACAGCGGGCTGATTTGGACCACATCATTAAGTTTCACAGAAGATGGGCAGATAATGCCCGCTGTCTCCCTGTCCGGGCGCGCGCGAGAAACACTGACAAACGCTGCATTCTCAGCAAGCCTGCCTGCTAGCCGTCGGCACTTTGCCAGAGCAACCGTTCTGGCTACGTGGCGCCTGGTCTTTAATCTGGACGATGCAGAATTTGATGAGGTACAGCAATTCGATTTTCCGTTAAACGTAGGCTTGGGCAATCGTCGGCCCATGCAAGTGACGCAATTCGACACGGAAGTTTTTACCACCGTCAAACGCGACAACTTCCGTGGCTGGCGTATTTATGATCCCGGCGGCACCGGCTATTACCTGGACCCATCCAATAGCGGTTTCAATTTTCTGGGTAGTGGCTACAACTGGGCAAGGTTCGATCTGGCCGTGACCGGCAACAAGTCCTGTGAACAATATGCCCTGAACAATAAACCGGTGTCAGAGAGCTCGCAAGCTTGCGGCGCATCGCTGGATGATTTTGTCAGCGGTGAATCTCTGCAGGGTACACACCCGGTTCTCTGGTTCAGCCAGACACGCACCTTTAATCCTGCTAACGAGGACTGGCCTGCTATTAGTAATTTCCACCAGTCATTCACGTTATTGCCTTACGACTGGACACCTTCCTCGCCTTTCGAGGTGATCGAATGACCCTCTCCATGTTGAGCAAACTACTCTGCCTGTCAATTCTATTGATTTCGATTGTGCTGGCAAGCCCCAATGTTGCCGCGGAAGCAAACTGTCCGATAGAGTCACGCATCACTCACGACTTCGACAACGGTGCGCGCTGGGACCTGTGCTGGGAATCACGCATTCGGGAGAATCTTGTCCTTAGCGACATACATTACACAGCACCCGGAAAAGAGGCGTTTCGCGTCATGGGCTCAGCAAGGCTCAGTCAACTGCATGTTGCCTATGACGATAGCGATGTCACTTACAACGATGTCACGCAATATGGTCTTGGCGGCAGTTACCTGCTGACTCTGACACAAGCCGACTGCCCGAATGGACAATTGCTGAACATCCAGACCCGGCCAGCACTGTGTTTGTGGCAAAGCGATGCCGACAAGGGGTACCGTACGGCAAACAGCGCCAAGCGTGCTGCCAGCATCAATTTGTTTTCTGTCTCGCAAGTAGGCGCCTATGCGTATGTTATCAGCTGGACGTTTTTTGATGATGGCTCATTCGAGCCAGGCGTTGGTGCCACCGGCGCATTGCAACGCAGCTCGGAGAATGTCAGCCTGCCATTTGGGCGCGTGTTGGAAGGCGATCCAGATACGTTGTGGTTGTCGCATACACACAACTACTACTGGCGGCTGGATTTTGATCTGGGCGACTCTGCCACCACCGACAGGGTGCAAGAGCTACGCTATACCATAGATGCTCAGGGACGTCGTGAATTGACAACAGAGGTCTTTGCTACCGAACAGGCGCGACGGATAGATCCTGATACTCAGCAGCTATGGCAAGTGATCGATGCCGAAACCCGTAAAGGTTATCAGTTGGAACCCACCCGTAGCGGACACCGATACGAGCGAAAAGAGATTGAGCCTTATTCGGACTTCGACTTCTTCGTCACGGCAGGAAATAACTGCGAACGTTTTGCCAGTCAAAATGCTCGGTTTAATCCGGATTGCCTGAATCATGTCCTGCAATTTGTTGATGGGCAATCCATTGAGAACGAAGATATCGTCCTGTGGAACAAGATCTCGTTTCATCACACACCGCGCAACGAAGATCAGCGCCATATGCATACGCATTGGGATGGGTTCATGATTGAACCTGTCAACATTCTTGATGGCACCAGCACCCTCGCCGATCGGCCAAATACAGCTCCACAATTTGACGTACTACCCGATATCAAATCTGATTTGGGCGCTTTGGTTCACGCCAATATGATTAGCGCCAACGATGCCGATAACGACATCCTGAGTTACTCGGCCAACGATTTACCACCTGGGCTAGGTATTCGACCCGACGGCCATATCCATGGCTACCCACTGGTTGAAGGCCGATATCTTGTCACCGTCACCGCGCGCGATGATCAGGATGAGGCGCAGTCCAGTTTCATATGGACCGTTGGAGATCCGCAAGCAAATTCGCCGAAGAAAAGTGGTGGTATTGGTAATTGGAGCATGCTGGGTCTTCTTGTCATGCTTTGGCTCAGGCGTCGTCGAACGATGCCTTGAAAAACTTCTTGCCTTTACCAAGTGCGGCTCGTAGCCGCTCAGCTTAGTAAATACGCTCGTCGGCTTGCAGCATGCAGCAAGTGGTGGTGACACTCATCAATAGAGTATTGTGCCACGCCTTTGTAACGAGTGATTTCGATATCTTTATTGCCGCTGCGCGATAAAAGCAGTTGTAGTTCCTCCTCAGTCCAGGCATATGTCGGCTTGCATTCCACGGCACTGAGTTTGAACATGGGTGGTTTGACAATACTCAGTAGTCTGGCCGCCAACAGAGGTTTGCAGTAGCGTGCAAGAAAAGACAACACTAACGCACTGGAATGTAATCCATCAATATCCGGATCCATTAAGATCAGTACATGCGAACAGACAAGATTCTCTACCTGATAGTCCTGAGTAAAGCTGCCGCCCAGCCTTGCAAGCAACTGCTGACACTCCAGATTTTCGGCCAAGGCGTTGTGCGACCGCTTCTCTACATTCGCCAATTTGCCTTGAATCGCGTAAACACTCTGCGTTTTATTATCAATGGCAAGACTCAATGCGTTATGCGCAGATTTTCCTTCCACTAAAAACAGTTCTTTTTTCTGCAAGATTGGCATCGCTCAAGTTTACCCTGCTATTGCACACAACTCCGGCCGAAGGCGGCCCCGCCCACAGCAGTACTCTGCCTGTAGTCATGTAGCAATAGAGGGGAGGATGTCAAATGACTAACGTACTGCCCAAACCCACTCGATATCGGTTTTGCTATTTGGCGTAACAGAACCAAAAGCAAAGTTCACAATAAATGCGATCGTGTCACTGGACGCTGTAAAGCTACTTGAAGACCAATACGGATCGTACGGGCTTTGTTCGAACTGGCCGAGCTGAAGTGGAATGCCTTCAGCCCAGGCGGGCGAATTATCAGCAATATCAACAAGTGAGTAAAGTTCTTTGACATTTGGAAGCCGCCAGTCACCAGCTGTACTGCCATCATTCAAGCTTATGCAATTTTCACTACCGGTAGCAAGATTATTCGCATGATCCAAAGCGCTTGACCAATCACGTTTTACAATACACTCAACAACGGATAGCCAAACCAGTCCGGTTAACGAATCGGTAAATGTGCCATCAGCATTATCAATAAAGCGTGCCCCAGCGGGTGCAAGGCCCAGTTGATAGTCACCATCATCGCCTGGCCCATAGCTCTGGGTCTGCCCTGTCACCAATACTGGCGCCGGTACCTCATTAGCAATATCGCCCTTAACGGGGATATCCATGAAGCGCTCGCCTGTGCCGTGATTAATCACGGTGTAAACGCCATTGGGCACGGTGCACTGCTCTCCACCATTACACACGGATTCATATGTGCTTTGTTTCTGCACTTGATGCCAACCAGATTCTGTCCAGGAGATCACATTTCCACTAACAGTAGGACCAGCGGCAAACGCTGTGCTTGAGAGCAAGCAAATACCACATGCCGCGAGACGTTGCTTTGAGTTCATATAAGTTCCATTCGTGTGAATTTTCATAATACTAGCTGAATCGACGATGGCAAACTGCGTATCATTACCGCGGGATAGGGTTTATCTGGCATTCAGTTATCTTCGGTGAGAACCGTATCTCACCCGTCTAAACTGTGCTCTGTTTAACCACAGAATTGGGAAAAAGAAGACATCAATCCACGTAAACAAAATTCAATAAGGAGCAGATCACCTTTGAAAGACGTCAGGGAGCGAGCAGGGCATGAATTCTGGATAGTTACCAAGCCACTGCTATGTAACTAATCTGCTGAAGCGTGATCGCCAGAGGAATCAAGAGCAATCGGGTTTACACCCTACCCTTTAAAGTATAATTGTATATCGCATAGACTAAATTGGTGAAGAAGCCAATAAAGGACTAAGATGGAAGCCTTTCAGGCAAACCGAGCATCTCCTGTCATGCGTTTGAACCCGACTCGATATTTCACAACAAAAGGTACAGCTGTTGCCGTAGCGATGGCGTCCGCTCTGCTACACAACGTGGCAATGGCTGCTGATGTAAAGCTTCGTATCATGGAGACTACTGATCTCCATATGCACGCGATGAATTACGATTACTACCGTGATTCGGAGGTGAGCGACTTTGGCCTGGCAAGAACTGCAACATTGATACGCGATGCTCGCAGCGAAGCGCGCAACAGCCTGCTTTTTGATAATGGTGATCTTATACAGGGCAATCCTATGGGTGACTACATGGCTCGTTCTCGCGGCTTAAGTTATGGCGAGGTACATCCCATGTACAAGGCCATGAATCTGCTTCGCTATGATGCTGCCAACATTGGTAATCATGAGTTCAACTACGGGCTGGAATTCATGCTCAAATCGTTGAGCGGTGCCAATTTTCCTTATGTACTTTCAAATGTGTATTCGGTCGATGGCGACGATGACAGTATGAATGATAAACACTACATACAGCCTTATATTATCCTCGACCGACAAGTCATGGACGAAGATCAGCAATGGCACGACTTGAAGGTCGGCGTCATCGGCTTTACACCACCACAAATCATGAAATGGGACAAAGGCCACCTCGAAGGTCGCGTCACCGTACGCGGCATTGTAGAGACAGCGGAGGCCCTCATTCCTGAGTTGCATGATGCCGGTGCCGATATCGTTGTGGCGATACCTCATAGCGGTATCGCTGAATCACATCCTGATGGACTTAAAGAGAACGCAACGGCCGAGCTGGCTAAAGTTCCTGGCATTGACGCTATCCTGTTTGGCCACGCTCATACTGTATTTCCTTCCGAGGCCTACGAAGGTTTCCCGGGGGCCGATCTTGAGAAAGGAACCTTGCACGGTGTTCCTTCGGTGATGCCGGGCTTTTGGGGGGGACACCTGGGAATCATAGACTTGACGCTGAGTCAGGAAGGCGATAACTGGGTTGTGACTGACAGTGCTGTAGAAAATCGCTCAATATTTCGCCGTGAAGGACGCGAGAGCATAGCGGTTGTCGGCTCGCAGCAAGATATTGTCGATGCAGTGTCAGCAGAACACAAAGGCACCATCGCCTGGGTCGGACAGCCAGTAGGTACCATCGCATCACCTGTAAACAGTTTTTTTGCATTGGTGCAAGACGACCCATCTATTCAGATTGTCAACAATGCACAGGCCTGGTACGGTAAGAAAGTCATTGAAGGAACCGAATACGAAGGGTTACCCGTGCTCTCCGCTGGCGCGCCCTTTAAAGCCGGTGGACGCGGCGGTCCTGAATACTTTACAGATCTTGCTGCCGGGGAAATTGCCATTCGAAATGTTGCCGACCTCTACATCTACCCCAACACCGCACGTCTGGTAAAACTTAGCGGTGCGCAGGTCAAGGAATGGCTGGAGCGTTCCGCGGCCCAGTTCAATACCATTGATGCAACATCCACAGACGTGCAAGAGCTCGTTAGTGAAACCCATCCATCGTATAATTTTGATGTTATCGACGGCGTAAATTACGAAATCGATGTAACACAACCTTCACGCTATGCCGACGAAGGAGATCTGATTGATCAATCCGCTAATCGTATTGTTAACTTAACGTTCAATGGTGAGCCAATAGATCCGGAACAGGACTTCGTTGTTGTTACCAATAACTACCGTGCTGGCGGCGGCGGTGCATTTCCTGCGCTAGATGGCAGCACTATCATTGTTGAAGCCCCGCAAACCAATAGACAGGTACTGGTGGACTACATTCTTGAATCAGGTGAGCTGGATCCGCAAGCTGACGATAACTGGCGTTTTGCACCAATCAATGAGGATGTACAAGTTGTGTTTGATACTGCACCTGAAGCAACCGATGCAAGTAACGGCGAGAAATTCGAGTTTATGGAACAACTCGACAGCGGTTTTGCACGTTTTCGGATACCGATGAATTAACAGTGACTCTCCCCGCTCGTTGCACCAGCAGCGCCTTTCTTCAACATTCGGACCAAGAGTTGACGTAGCTAATGCCAACAATACAGCGAATGTGGTGAAGAGCGTGTCAACTCCCCCGCTCACCCGACGGGCAGGCTTCAGTCGTTGCAAATGTTATCGCTACTGGCTATATCGCGAGTTTAGCCACGGTTCGGGACATTGTGTTTTCATCGGACTCAATCCGAGTATTGGTGATGAAAGCACAGATGACCCAACCATAAGACGTTGCTTGGGCTTTGTCAGTGATTGGGGTTACCGCAAGCTGACGGTGGTCAATCTCTTCGCTTTCAGAACACCCCATCCCTCACTTCTGAAGAGTGCGCCTGAACCCGAAGGCAGCGGTAATCGGATAGCTGTACGCAAAGCCTGCCGGGATGCGGATCGGATTGTCGTGGCATGGGGCGCACATGGCACCTACCTCAGTCAGTCCGTAAAATTTACCCGAATCCTGGCACCCTATTCCCTGTACTGCTTCGGACAGACGAAAAATCTGCAGCCTGTGCACCCTCTGTATCAACCGCGTGCAGCAAGCTTGATACCCTATCGGCCACAATAGCCCTTTTCGACCAGCGAAGCTTGCCAGAACATCGTATACTTAGCGCTCTCGACGTAGTACGAGCCCACGCGCCCGTAGCTCAGTTGGATAGAGTACCTGGCTTCGAACCAGGTGGTCGGAGGTTCGAATCCTTCCGGGCGCGCCATTAAACCAGATCGGAAGACGTACCCAAATCGCCTCAGCGATTCAGAACAGGCGCCAGCGGATGCAGACCTGCAGGGTCTATCTGGCCTTGGACAGTCTGAAGCATCCTCTGGTCAGGTGTTATGGTCCGGATGGTGCCGACTGAGCCTGCTTTACACGAAGGGCTCCAGCTCTTATGAATTGATGGGTGATCAACTATGAACTTTACTTCGTATTTACAATCCAAGGCTTATCAAACGGCACTTACCGAAGTTGAATGACGTAGAAATGTCACCTCTGCACAGGCACAGGCACAAGTGAATAGCGCTAATGACTAACCCCTGGTGGCAAGCGGGCAACTTTGACATATGACGTGTCAAGACGGTGACATAATAACTCAACCATGCAAACCAAAAGAACCATTATGACTCTATCATCCAGCCTTGTTAAATCGGTGATCCTTGGCACACTGCTTTCAGGCAGTTTCGTTACCGCTACTATTGCTGCCGACTTTACCGCAGTGCCTTCTGGTAAATATGAAATCGATGCTACTCACGCCTACATCAATTTCTCATACAACCATCTTGGGCTATCCAATCCGACCTTAAGCTTTGACGACTTCACCGTGGATATGGATCTGGATAACGCGGACCCGACAAAATCCAGCATCATGGTCAATATCGACCCGGCCAGCATCATCACCGGCTCCGAGATCTGGAAAGATCACCTTACTAGTGGTGATTGGTTTGACGTTGCCTCCCACCCGCAAATTACTTTTCAATCAACCGCTGTAGAAGCTGCCGGCGATGGTGCGTTCAAGGTTACGGGCGATCTGACTGTAAAAGATATGGTCAAGCCGGTGACGCTGAATGTTGCTATCAATGCAGCCATGAATCACCCAATGAGCGGCAAACCCGTGATTGGTCTGGATGCATCAGGCAGCCTGCTGCGTTCTGATTTCGGGTTAGGAAAGTTCGCACCTAACGTTAGTGACGAAGTCATGCTTAATATTTCTGTAGAGCTGAAAAAGGCCGAATAGTCAAGGTAGGCCCTGTTTGCAATAAAGCTCTACAATCGAAAGCTGAATATGCAACGAACTGATGAGCAACGCTATGGCGATGTAGCTGTGATATTTCACTGGCTCATCGCCTTTTTTATTTTCTGCTTGCTGATCGTAGGCAAGTACATGGTCGGGCTTGATGATAACGACCCTATACGTTTTGAATTAACCCAATGGCACAAGAGCTTCGGGTTAACGGTGTTATTGCTGTCCGTGCTTCGACTTCTCTGGAGGTTTACCCATCGCCCACCGCCGGAGCTGGGCTCAATACCACGTTGGCAACAGCGCATAGCGTCAACCGTTCATCTGTTACTTTACAGCCTGCTATTTGTCCTGCCCATCACCGGCTGGATCATGGTCTCTGCCTCACCGCTTAATCTCGACACTGTCCTGTTCAACGTCATCCCTATTCCGCATCTGCCTCCGTTTGCAGATCTGCCTGACAAGGAACAAATAGCGTCATCGTTTCATGAGTACCACGAGCTGGCAGGCAACTTACTGATTCTGCTCCTCCTGATGCATGCGGGTGCCGCGCTCAAGCATCATCTTTTCGACAAAGACACGGTCTTGAAACGCATGCTCCCTGACTGGACCTCCAGCGCCTTCAAAGGAAAAATTGCAACTCTGGCCGCGCTTGTGGTGGGGGCAGGCGTTGCACTTTACGCCTATGCAAACGCTGGCAATCAGGCGGCTATACTGGCAGCAGGCGACAGTGAGGTAAGTTTTATCGCCGATGTTACCGGCGACGACACGCCAGGTACATTTTCAGGCAGCTCAGTAACTGCCAGCATCGATGTAAAATCACCTGCTAACAGCTCGATCGTGGCGGTCGTCGACACTGCAACCTTGTCAAGCGCAAACTCGCAGGTGGAAGCCTCGCTTCCTGACGCAGAATGGTTTGATGTCGCCGGGCACCCCGAAGCACGTTTCGAGTCCACAAGTATCGTTGCCAATGAGGATGGCAGCTTACAGATAGATGGCAACCTGACAATCAAAACCACAACACAAGCCATTAGCTTCCCTATGACTCTGAGCGATGAAGAACAAAAGCAGGTGGCTCGTGGTGAATTCACTATCGACAGAAGTGAATTCGACATTGGCATGCAGAGTCAGGAAACTGACGAATACGTAGGTTTCATCGTCACCATCAAGTTTCGTTTCGACATCGGCGAGCCAGCGGATTGATAACGGCGCATCCGCTCACCCAGCCTGACGCTTTGCTCTTGAACGAGTAGAATTGGCAGCTTCGCTAACTATTGGAGGCACAAGCTTTGTCGATCAAGAAAATCCTGGTTGCCAATCGTTCTGAAATTGCTATTCGTATATTCAGAGCAGCCAACGAACTGGACATCAAAACGGTGGCCATTTGGGCACAGGAAGACAAACTGGCGCTGCACCGCTTTAAAGCGGACGAGGCGTATCAGGTCGGTGACGGACCGCATCTGGATGCCACCATGGGCCCCATCGAATCCTACCTGTCGATCGAAGAAATATTACGTGTCGCCAAGCTCTCCGGCGCCGACGCCATACACCCGGGTTACGGCCTGCTCTCGGAAAGCCCGGAATTTGTTGATGCATGCGACGCTGCAGGTATCACTTTCATCGGCCCAAAAGCCGACACCATGCGACGGCTGGGCAACAAAGTGGCAGCCAGAAATCTCGCTGTTGAAGCAGGTGTCCCCGTGGTTCCGGCAACAGCACCACTGCCCGAAGATCTACCCACCATCAAAAAGATGGCCGCTGAGATCGGCTATCCCATCATGCTAAAAGCGTCGTGGGGCGGCGGTGGTCGCGGTATGCGCACTATTCGCAGCGAAGAGGATCTGGATAAAGAAGCCAACGAGGCTCGGCGTGAAGCGCGTGCAGCCTTTGGTAAAGATGAAATCTATCTGGAAAAACTGGTAGAGCGCGCTCGCCACGTCGAAGCACAAATACTCGGTGATGCGCACGGCAACGCGGTACATCTGTTCGAACGCGACTGCACTGTACAACGACGCAACCAGAAAGTTGTCGAACGCGCGCCTGCCCCCTATCTTAACCAACAGCAACGTGAGGAGCTTAGCGGCTATGCGTTAAAGATCGCTAATGCCACCTCGTATCTTGGTGCTGGTACGGTGGAATTCCTGATGGATATGGACACAGATTCGTTCTATTTCATCGAGGTGAATCCGCGTGTTCAGGTAGAGCATACCGTCACAGAGGAAGTTACCGGTATCGACATCATCAAGGCGCAGATACACCTGGTAGAAGGACATGCTATTGGCACCGCTGAGTCTGGTGTACCTGCACAGGCCGATATTCGGCTGAATGGTCATGCCATGCAGTGCCGAATCACAACCGAAGACCCGGAACAGAATTTTGTACCCGACTATGGTCGAATCACCGCCTACCGTGGTGCTTCAGGTTTCGGTATCCGTCTTGACGGTGGCACCGCCTACTCCGGTGCCGTTATCAATCGTTTCTACGATCCGTTGCTGGAGAAAGTCACGGCATGGGCGCCTACCTCAGAAGAGGTCATAAGACGTATGGATCGAGCACTTCGCGAGTTTCGGATCCGCGGTGTTGCTACCAATCTGACGTTTCTGGAAAATGTCATCGGTCATCCAAGCTTTCTGGACAATAGCTATACCACTCGCTTCATCGACACAACGCCTGCGCTGTTCGAACAGGTCAAGCGTAAAGACAGAGCGACAAAATTACTCACCTACATAGCCGATGTCACTGTTAACGGTCATCCGGAAACCCGTGGTCGTCCAGAGCCTCGTGCCGATGCCCTGGCACCCGTTGCACCCTGGTTTGAAGGTGATATTCAACCAGGTACAAAGAACCGGCTTGATGAGATAGGTCCTGCCAAATTCGGTCAATGGCTGCGCGACACACCGCATGTACTGGTTACCGACACCACGATGCGTGATTCACATCAGTCGCTACTGGCTACTCGTATGCGCACCAATGACATCATTAATATCGGTGAATCCTACGCCAAGGGCTTACCCGAATTACTCTCGCTGGAATGCTGGGGTGGTGCAACCTTCGATGTCAGCATGCGCTTCCTGACAGAAGACCCATGGGAACGTCTGGAGATGATTCGTGAGCGTGTCCCTAATATTCTTCTGCAAATGCTCATCCGCGGTGCAAACGGTGTGGGCTATACCAACTACCCTGACAACGTCGTTACTCACTTCATCAAGCAAGCTGCATCATCGGGCGTCGATTTGTTCCGCGTATTTGATTGTTTTAACTGGGTAGACAATATGCGTGTGTCGATGGATGCCATTCTCGCTGAAGACAAACTTTGTGAGGCATCGATCTGCTATACCGGCGATATGCTTGATCCGGCGCGCAGCAAATACAATCTGAAATACTATATCGATCTAGCCAAAGAGCTAGAGAAAGCCGGTGCGCACATTCTCTGTATCAAGGACATGGGCGGCCTGATGAAACCCGCTGCAGCAACGGTCTTATTTAAAGCGCTACGTGAGGAGATTGGCCTGCCTACACATTTCCATACACACGATACGTCGGGTATTTCTGCTGCCACCACACTTGCTGCCGTGGAAGGCGGTGTTGATGCCATCGACGGGGCCATGGATGCATTGTCCGGTCTGACATCGCAGCCTTGTCTGGGCTCGCTGGTAGCTGCCATGCGCGGCACACCAAGAGACTCGGGGCTCAGCCGCGAAACCATAGAACAAATCTCTTTCTACTGGGAAGCGGTACGCAACCAGTACGCAGCGTTCGAAAGTGATTTGAAGGGCCCTGCCTCTGAAGTGTATTTACACGAGATGCCCGGTGGACAATTTACAAATCTAAAGGAACAGGCGCGCTCCATGGGCCTTGATTCACGGTGGCATGAGGTCGCCAAAGCGTATAGTGATGTTAATCAGATGTTTGGCGATATCGTCAAAGTCACACCTTCATCAAAAGTGGTCGGTGATATGGCTCTGATGATGATCAGTCAGGATCTGAGTATTCAGGATGTCGAAGATCCCGGCAAGGATATCGCCTTCCCGGACTCGGTGGTGGCCATGATGCGCGGCGAGTTAAGCCAGACACCGGGTGGTTTTCCTGAAGGCATACGTAGCAAGGTACTCAAGGGTGAGACAGCCATGTCTGAACGTGCCAGTGCTGTCATGCCTCCAGCCGATCTACCGGCTATTAAAGATCAGCTGGTTGAGACGCTGGAGCGTGATATCAACGATCAGGAGCTTGCCTCTTACAATATGTACCCGAAAGTCTTCACCGACTTTGCCGCAGCCCAGGAGCTTTACGGCCCAACCAGCGCGCTTCCCACCCCGGTGTACTTCTATGGCATGAATACCGGTGATGAAGTATTCGTGGAAATCGAAAAAGGTAAAACACTGGTGGTGCGTTGTCTTGCCGTGGGTGAGATAAACGATAAAGGTATGAAGCGGGTGTTTTTCGAACTCAATGGTCAACCACGTTCCATTGGCGTACCGGATCGATTGCTGGGTGCAGCCGCCGCCGTTTCACGGCCGAAAGCCGAGCCTGGCGATAACACTCAAGTTGGTGCACCCATGCCCGGGGTTGTCTCAACTGTCAATGTCAAAGCCGGTCAGAAGGTAGAAACCGGCGACATTCTGCTATCTATTGAAGCCATGAAAATGGAAACCGCGATTTATAGCGAACTTGACGGCGTAGTTGGCGAGCTGCTGGTAAAAGCAGGCGATCAGATAGATGCCAAGGATCTTATGGTGAAGCTCGAGGTCGAAGAAGTAGCCGAGGTGTAATCACCAATCTCCACGCCACGGTGGTAGTCATCACAACAGGTCAATAGGGTCGCCTTGGCTCTACATCGAACCAGATGCCGAGGTTACCTGTATTTTTACAATTGACTGACGATGCGGTGAGGCAGTTGGATAGATTACTTCATCAACTGGCGGAATAAATTGATGGTAGACATCAGATGATATTTTTATCCAGCATTTGTCGCATGCAAGCCGTACTCAGCCGATGCCCGCTGAATCCATAACCACACATAGTCGCTAAAACTTCGTCGAACTATCAACTCATAACGACCCTGCCCCTCATGCAGATCAACACACCGAAGCGTCACCTGCGCTTTGGCAAACGTAGTATTCACAACCTTACCCGCTGACAGGTGATCGGGATGCACATCGTAACCGGTACTCTTCATTAACACATCACGTGCATGGGCACCCGACAACTCAAGCACAGTGTATCCACCGGATACATTAACGATAGCCACATGCGCGCTTACCGCTTTTCGCAAGTCATTCTCGATAGCAAACGTCTTATCTACAGGGCAAGACAGCAACCAGCTATCCGGTGACATCCAGCGCACACAATATTCACCTTTACTCGTGCTTTGCAGACGTGCAGATAACGCCACCCCGCAACGTGCAAGCAAGGCATCACTCAATGCACTCGTACCATCTGTTGCTCTTAACAACAACAAGCCGATAAGCGGCTGTACCGCTAGCGCCACTGATGCCGTAGAGTTGATATCAACATTCTTCGCATTATCGCCGGCGGGTAAACTCACATGCGACAGTCCCATGTGCACATTGCTATTGGTGCTACCGGCAGTTGCATCCGAATACTGATCCATGACGGCAACCGTTGTATTGTTACTCATACCTTCTGCCTCTCATTATCAACATCGACAAACACCGTGGAGCAAATCTCAGCCTCCACTACGCGACCATCACGCAACGGGAAGTACACCTTCTCGCCCATCCGCTGAAGGCCGTCCTTGATTACGGCCATGGCGATACGCCTGTCCAGATAGGCACTGTGATAGCTGGACGTGACGTGCCCCACCATGGTCATGGGAATAGATTGTTCAGGATCACGTACCGCTTGCGCCCCCTCGGGCAACTCCGCCTGAGGGTCGGTGGTCAGCAGGCCCACCAGCTGTTTTCTGTTTTCGCGCAAGCAATCGGCTCTTTGCATACCTCGCTTGCCGATAAAACTGAACGGTTTGCTGTTCACCACAGCCCAGCCATGATTGATATCCATCGGTGTCACAGAGCCATCAGTATCCTGTCCGGCTATGATAAAACCCTTCTCGGCCCGTAAGACGTGCATGGTCTCTGTGCCGTACGGTGTGAGATCAAATTCTTTACCCGCCTCGAACACCGCTTTCCATACAGCCAGACCATAATGTGCCGGCACATTGATCTCGAAAGACAAGTCACCAGTAAAGGAGATGCGAAAAATCCGCGCAGGAACATCTGCCACCCTGGCCTCCTGCCATTGCATGAACTTGAAGTTATCAGCTGACACATCAGCGTCAGTCAGTTTGTCCATCAACTTGCGTGCATTAGGTCCGGCGATCGCCATGGTGGCCCAATGATCGGTCACGCTGTTGAAAAACACCTCCAGCTCAGGCCAGTCGGTCTGGTGATAAATCTCCATCCACGACAATACTCTGGCCGCACCACCAGTCGTGGTGGTCATGTGAAAGTGATTATCAGCAAGGCAGGCAGTCACGCCATCATCCATCACCATGCCATCCTCACCACACATCAGACCGTAACGGCAGTGTCCCGGTTGCAGTTTGGCCCAGGCGTTGGTATACACGCGCCCCAGAAACTCGCGTGCATCTTTGCCTTGTATATCAATCTTGCCAAGTGTTGAGGCGTCCAGAATGCCCACACTGTTGCGCGTTGCCAACTGTTCGCGGGCAATCGCCTGCTCCATGCTCTCATCACCTTGCGGGTAGTACCAGGGACGCTTCCACTGACCCACATTTTCAAATTCAGCCCCCTGTTCAAGGTGCCAAGCATGCATGGGCGTGAACCGCTGAGGGTCGAACAAATGACCTACATGTGCGCCGGTAACCACACCAAAACTTACTGGCGTGTAGTTAGGCCGGAATACCGTCGTGCCTGTTTCTTGAATAGTCTTGCCCAGGGCCTCGGCAACAATGGCCATACCGTTGATGTTGCCTGTCTTGCCTTGATCCGTACCGAAGCCCAGGGCGGTATAGCGCTTGACGTGTTCGATAGACTCAAAGCCTTCGCGCGTCGTCATCTCGATACCGGCCGCTGTCACATCGTTTTGCATGTCGACAAACTGCTTGGGCGAACGGCTGCAGGGTTTGGTGTGCGGCAAAGCGTAAACGGGCATGGCTGCACCCACCGTCTGGTTTGCAGATGATGCGCGCGGCAGAGACAATGCATCTTCAGAGGCCTTGTCAAAACCTGCCGCCATCGCCGCATCAGCACCGGCTTTTACACCATCTGCAAGTACATCGTCTAACGATTGCGCGCCACTTAGCACACCGGCGGTCCAGCGCTGCTCCGTCGTGGTTCCCGGCAAAAAACCGAGAATATTCTCCGACCAGACAGGACGGCTGCCGGTATGACAGGACAGATGCACCGCTGGGCTCCAGCCACCACTGCTGGCAATCGTGTCGCAGTTCAGCAATTGCGTATTCCCCGCTACAAACGATGCGCCTTCATTGACAGGCGCAACGATTGCACCGCTTACCCGTTTTTTTCCGCGCGCTTCAATCAGCGCTGATCCGGCCATCACGGTAATGCCACGCTGCGAGGCAAGTTCAGTGACCGTGCCTTCCGGGCTCTTTCGCGTATCGACAATGGCCACGACCTGTCGCCCCGCATCCGCCCAGTCAAATGCACACTGATAACCACTGTCGTTGCCAGTCACCACCACCAAACGTTTTCCCGGAACAACCGCATAACGGTTAATGTAATGCGAGATACTGGAGGCCACCATGCAACCAGGCACATCGTTGTTAGCAAACACCAGCGGACGCTCATGGGCACCGGTCGCCAGCACGACACTGCCCGCTCGCACCTTGTGCATGCGCTGTCGTACCTTTGAGGCAGGTGCATGGTCTGCCAGATGATCGGTACAACGCTCGCTGATGGTCAGAAAATTATGATCGTGGTAGCCGTTAACGGTTGCATTGGCAAGCATCGTGACCCGTTTGTTTTCGCTCAGCTGCGCCACCATGTCAGCCACCCACTGCATGGCAGCCTGGCCGTCAATCGAATCGGTTGAGAACAGCAGGGAGCCGCCAAACTCACTACGCTCGTCAGCGATCAAAACCCTCGCGCCCTTGTTAGCTGCTTGCAGCGCTGCACTTAACCCTGCCGGACCTGCACCCACAACCATCACATCAGCATGACGATTCATGTGATCGTAACTATCAACATCAGGCACCGTCGGACTACTGCCAAGCCCTGCCGCTTTTCTAATGAACTTCTCGTAGGTCAGCCACTGAGTCTTCGGCCACATGAAGGTCTTATAGTAGAAGCCCGGGGTCATCAGATCGCCACCCACGCGTCCCAGAACGCCCATGATGTCAAATTCAGCATTGGGCCAGCCGTTCACAGGTTTGCAGACAAGCCCCTGATACAACATTTGTTCAGTGGCTTTGATGTTGGGTATTTGCGTAGCCTGGCTGGCACCTATCTGCATGATGGCATTCGGCTCCTCCACACCGGCTGTCATGATGCCGCGCGGCCTGCCGTACTTGAAACTGCGCCCGACGATGTCAACACCATTAGCCAATAGTGCGGATGCCAGCGTATCGCCCTCGTACCCTATCAAGGGCCTGCCGGCATAGGTAAACATCAACGGCTTGTCACGATTGATGCGTCCGCCTGTGGCGAGACGGTTATGTTGCTGAATCAGCAACTGATGTTGCGTCATCATGAGTCGGCTCCTGCATCCTTTGCCACCACTCGGTAATTAAGCACTGATCCGCTTGGACCTACTATCCTGTCAGAATCAGAATCGAGAAAAGTACCTGCCTTGTAGGTCTCGTAAATTTCATACGTCTGTGTATTGCGCGAGACGTTGAAATACTTGCCACAACCTGAGGTATGCACCCACAGCTCACGATGCTCACCACGCGTGTTCTTGCGAAAATACAGATAGTTGGCCCATTGTTCATCTGTCATCGAATCAGGATCGAGCGGTCTTGGCAAATGCGCCTGACCAGCTGCGTGAAACTCTTCCTCTTCGCGGTGCTCTTCGCAGTATGGGCAATGAATCAGAAACATGATGTCTGGAACCGTGGTTGATCAATAAACTGTGTCAGTTGACTCGTCAGCGCATCCATCAATGCGCTACACCAGCAGCACCGTGCTCATCGATAAGTGAGCCGTCGTGGAAACGCCAGTAGTTAAAAGGCCTGGCCAGTTCGTTAGGCTCGCCATTGGCTAGAAGGTCGGCAAACACATGGCCCGAACCGGGTGTAGCTTTAAAGCCGCCCGTGCCCCAACCGCAATTGAAGAACAGATTTTCAATCGGTGTTTTGGACAGAATAGGACAGGCGTCCGGGGTGGTATCTACAATGCCGCCCCACTGCCGATTCATATGCACGCGCGACACCTGTGGAAAGAGCTCCAGAATGGCATGCATGGTGTGCTCGATAACCGGAAACGAGCCGCGTTGACCATAACCCACATAGCCATCAATACCGGCACCGATGACCAGATCACCCTTGTCCGATTGGGACATATAGCCATGTACCGCATTGGACATCACGACCGTATCCAGAATCGGTTTGATCGGCTCTGATACATACGCTTGCAAGGGGTGTGACTCTATCGGGAGTTCGAATCCTGCATAGCCTGCCAGAACACCGGAGTTTCCAGAGGCAACACAGCCAATACGATCAGCTTTGATTACCCCATGCTGCGCCGTATTTACACCCACAGCAGCCCCGTCTTCTACAATGATATCGGTGACTTCTGTCTGCTGGATTATATCGACACCATAGCTGTCGGCGCCACGGGCAAATCCCCAGGCAACGGCATCGTGGCGCGCAACACCTGCACGCGGTTGCCATGATGCGCCAAGTACCGGATAACGAGTACTGCCTGAGCAATCCATGATGGGTACGATCTGCGCACACTGCTGCGCATCTAGCACCTCGCCATCAATTCCGTTCAGACGATTGGCATTAACGCGTCGTTGTATATCGCGCATGTCCTGCAGGTTGTGCCCAAGGTTCAGGACACCGCGTTGTGAGAACATCACGTTGTAGTTAAGTTCCTGCGAGAGGCCTTCCCATAACTGCATGGCGTGCTCATACAAATGCGCAGCCTCGTCCCATAAGTAGTTGGAGCGAACGATGGTGGTATTTCTACCCGTGTTACCACCACCAATCCAGCCCTTCTCTATCACTGCGATGTTGACCTTGTCATGCAGTTTGGCCAGGTAGAAGGCTGTTGCCAGACCGTGCCCGCCACCGCCGACGATAACGATGTCATAGTGCTTTTGAGGCGTAGGGTTACGCCACATTCGCTGCCAGTGTTCCTGGTGCCTGTAAGCCTGTTTGATCAGACCAAATCCGGAAAATCGACTCATGTGTGGCGTCGCCTGCTACTAAATGCCGAGGTAGCGCTATTGTGGTGCTGCGACCGTAATTACTGGTGACTGCAAACGTACATTATTTGCCTTAAAGCGTCATTCATGTATAAATACGACGTTACTTGCCCCCAAACGTCGCTTATGTCAAAGATATACAAGGTGCAGTTTGTTATTCAGCCGCATTTCTCGTTGCTGGCATTCACGGCAGCCGCCGACGCACTCACCACCGCCAATCTGGTCCAGAAGGGCATGCGCTTTGAATTTGAAGCCCTTGCCAGGACGGATGCCCCTGTTATCAGTGATGTCGGGATACGAATTGCGCCGGACAATTCCCTGCAAAAAGCTATGCCTTGCACGGCCAATCTCGTTGTTGTCTGCGGTGGTTATCGGTGTGCAACCACGGAAGAACCAACGACCAGCAAGTACCTTATCGACGCCGATCGCGCCGGTGCAAACATGGGTGGCTTGTGGAATGGTTGCATCGCACTTGCCCATGCGCAGTTGATGAATGGATATGCCTGCGCCTTACATCCTGACAACCATGCTTATGCCACCGCTGCATTCCCGCTCATGACAGTAAGGCCCGATGCTGTGGTCATGGATCGTTCGCGCTGCTCCTCAGCAGGGCCGAACAGCAGCTTCGAGCTGATGCTGTTGCTTATCCAGCGTATTGAGAGTCGTGCAACAACCGCCGCCATACGCAATATTCTCAGAGCCGATACCAGTCAGCCACCGGAACCCGAGCAGGGATGCGATAAACATACAGCTTATCCACTGCCCGACAAATTACAGCGTGCCGTACAGTTGATGCGCAATCATCTGGACGAGCCCTTGAAAAGTCACGAAATGGCAGCGTGTCTGGGCATGTCCACACGCGCCATGGAACGCCTGTTTCAGAAGTATTTGAAAACAAGCCCTGCCCGGCACTATATGGAACTCAGGCTGATGCGAGCCCATGAACTGCTCCGCCAAAGCAGTGATCCGGTGGGACGTATTGCGGATAGCTGCGGTTTTATCAGCGGCGCGCATTTCAGTCGGGCATTTACCAAACGTTTTGCTTGCACGCCCAAATCACTACAGCAGTCGGCATCGCAATTGATTGATTAATCCGTCAACGTCGTATTTCAGGATTCAGCGGATCGGTGCGCGCCGCGTGGCTTGGTAACCCTGGACGGTATGCCATGACCAATCGCACCAGAATATGAGACAAACAAGAGCTTAAGACTTGCGCGTGAATATGAGAGGTCTGTGGAGTTATTGTGCAGAATATATCACAGACACATCGATCAAGGCGACGATAAACTGACGCTTGGTTACTATAAACATTCGAATCAGTTCGCACAGGGAAGCGTCCATGTCTACTCTACTAAACGTAAATACAAGTACAATCATCACCACGGCCGTGCAGAGTTCTGGTCGTGGCTACCCTATTTTTCTCATGATTTTGCTATCGTCATTTATGGTAGCAGCATTCAGTACGACGGCAATGGCCCAGAATGCCACGGTTGTCGAAATTGGCAAAGGAACTCTCGACTCCAGCAAAAAATCCGCTCCACGTTTCGTGCGGCTGGACCTCGACTCACTTTCAACGGGGGTCCACACTGTCAGGGTGTCCTGGGACACCAACGCGACACTTGGATTCAAGGTGAAAGATGCCGATGGCATTGAAGTCAACCCGATCATCAAAAACACTGAACAAGGAATATGGCAAGGCGAGCTAGAGGGCAACGAAGAGTACTCAATGGGGCTCTGGTCCAGAGACGGCGTAGCGGATTACACCGCAACCCTGGAGGCCACTTCGGACACGAATAATCCGCCCGATCATTCTGTCGTCGGCATGGGATCTCTCGATTCTACCAATCGACAAGAACCTCGGTTCAAGCGTCTTGTATTCGACTCCCTGGGTTCGGCAGTTCACACCATCACCGTATCCTGGGACAGCAATGCTGACCTGCGATACAGGGTCAAAGATGCTAACGGCAATGCGCTCAGCCCAATCATCAATGGGTCCGAACCCGGTGTCTGGGAAGGCGAGCTGGATGCCAACAAGAAGTACAGCATCAATCTCTGGTCCAACGATGGCGTCGCGGGCTATATAGCGACTGTGGAGGCTGGTGACCCCGCCCAGCCCGCCGATCTAGCCATCACGTCCCAGCCCGCCGATCTGATCGTCACCGAGGGCGATAGTGCCACCTTCAGCGTCGAGGCAATCGGCAGCGGCTCGCTGGACTACGACTGGTTTGCCGACGGTATAAGGATACCCGGTGCTGACGACAGCACATTTGCCCTTAGCTCAGTATCCAGCAGTGATTCCGGCACCGTCTATTCGGTCAGGATCGAGGACGACAACAGCTCGGTCGTTTCTGACGGGGCGATGCTCACCGTCAACACAGCCCCAACAGAACCGACGCCCAACGGGCTCTTGGCCCGATGGAAAATGAATGAGTCTTCCGGCGCGTCCGTGATAAGCGACTCAAGCGGCAACGGCCGCGATGGAACAATTGGACAGGAAGCCGTCACCGGCGTCGTCGATCAGGGCGCCACGGTGTACCGCTGGTTGTTCACAACGCCTACGGGGTCTTACGAGCCGGAACGCATTGTCAACGTTCCGCACTATGCCGCTTTGAACCCGCAAAAGGACGACTACTCGATCACGATGCGGTATCGCACAAATGTATCATTTGGCAACATTATCCAGAAGGGTCAGGGTGGCTCTCCGGGCGGCTACTGGAAAATTGAAAATCCAGGCGGTATCCTCACCTGCGTATTCCGGGGCGTCAACAGCACTGGCGGATGGAACCGTAAGGAGGTTGTATCCTCGCGTCCACTCAATGATGGCGAGTACCATACAATCACTTGTGAGAGGATCGGCTCGCAGCTGCGTCTGATTGTCGACGGCAAACTCGATGATACCGCAGGCTTCGCGACCGGCTCGATCTCAAACAACCAGCCAATCAGTATCGGCGGCAAGACAAACTGCGACAACAAGCCAAACGGTATAAGCTGCGACTATTTTTCTGGCTGGATCGACGAGATCTCGATCAGCGCACCGTAGCTTATGGCGCGGCGCTATCTGGCGCCGCGCAACTAAGATCCGGTACAGCTTCTGATTGGTGACCGACGTTTCAAGACCGCTCGTAAGAATCCAGTCTATGTGTCCGGAGGAACCCTAACAGAGGTCAATGGCAACATCCGCGAGGTGTTTGCCTGCATAGACGCTTGAAAAATCCATCACACTCGATTTCCTTATGATTGTAGTTAGAGAGATGCTGAGCTTGTGTAGCAATAGTCATTTTGAGAATCAACATACCATTGCTTGCGTCGCTAAATCAGACCTACGCGGCGTTCTTCAGGCCACAGTCTGGTCTGAAAGAAAACAACCAATATTGGAGGTTCGGGCTTTTTGACTTATTCAACCACTCTTGCATTCTCAGGAAAATCGTCAAGCTTGTATTATTACTCTGCTCTATTATTGTTTATTCTGATGTTTCTTACCGTTGCTGCGCCGGTAGAAGCCCAAGTGACCCAGATCGATAGTGGTACGCTTGATAACAACAAGGCTAACGGCAATCCGAAGTGGAAGAGAATTGTTTTTTCACCCGAAATTACTGGAAACCAGAGAGTCAGCGTCGACTGGGACAGCGATGCGGAAATCAGATTTTCGTTGTTCCGAATTCTCGATGACGCGCCTCCGAACGACAAGAGCCTGATCACTACGCAAATTAATAACGCCGAAGGCCATGCCGAGTGGGAAGGTGTATTAGATAAATCGGAGCAATACTACCTGGCCATCTGGTCCGTAGCGGGAGTAGCAAACTACACAGCAACCATAGGGCAGGAAACTGTCGAGCCTGTGCCACCTGTAGCAGGAGAAGTCGGTCAAGGAAAAATTGACTCCAGCAAGGATACGGGTCCTCGTTGGACGCGTGTGTTTTTTAATTCACTGAGTACTTCAAACCATACTGTTACCGTCGCCTGGAACTCCAACGCCGATGTGCGCTTTCGTGTATTTGAAGCAGACGGTGCCAGAAGCATAAGCGCGATCGTCGAAGGTTCAAATCCTGGCAGTTGGACAGGAACACTAGAGGCAAACAAACAATATTATGTTGCGCTGTGGTCTAAATCAGGCGCTGCAAGTTATACGGTGTCTGTGGACAACGACCAACCAGCAGACAGCTGCGGCATACCCCTTCCGACCGAGGCTCCCGATCCCACTGAGCAAACCATGGTTAATGCGCAGGTCTTGAACTACGGCGTTGCAGATTCCAATCGAACGTTAGGAGCGCGACATAGCGTACAAGATTTTGTGCCTGAAGAGACAGGCCAGGTTACTGTTGAACTTCAGTGGAAAGGTTCTAGAGAAATGAACCTCTCTATATTCAATTCAAACACCAATACGAGAATGGCAATTGCTGGCGAGAGCTGCGCTTCCGGGAACACCAAAACGAAATCAATCACATTGCTGCTCGACAGCAATGAGCAATACCACGCTACCGCATGGATAGAGGAAGGTACTGCTGATTGGGTAATGCGTAAAATACAAACAGTAGGCAATCCCGATTTCGGCATTTCCGACTTCCCTGACGCGTCTGCGAGGCCGAATATTGTGCTGATCAATACCGACGATCAACGGGAAAAAACGCTGGATTTTCTACCGGCTATTCAAGAACATCTTGTTCGCAGGGGAGTTACTTATACTAATACCATTGTGCCAACTCCAAGCTGCTGTCCATCACGAGCAACAACGCTATCGGGTAAATACGTTCACAACAATGGTCAATTTCAGCAGCAGAGGCCTAATGAGCAAATATTCGAAAAAACCTTTCAAAAATATTTGAAACAAGCTGGCTACTTTACAGGGCACGCTGGCAAATATCTTCATTGGATTGATAAAAACGACCCCATCCCGCCTTACTGGGATCGCTGGACCTATATTACCGGTGGTTTTTATGATGTAGACATGAATTTTGATGGTCGATACATCAAGCCTGGTGGCTATACGACTGATATAGTTTTCGAACGCACCAAGGATTACCTTCGCGAATTTGAAAATAAGGACGACAGCAGGCCATGGTTTGTCTACCTGGCGCCTACATCACCGCACGCCCCCTACACCGCTGAATATGACTTCAGAGAAGCTGATGTTCCCCCACTGCCATTGGATAGCCTGGCGTTGTTTGAAACCGATATTTCGGACAAACCCAAATTCTTTCGGTTTCGTTACATGGGAATTGACGAGGCTCGAGATGTCCACCAGCAGCGCGCAAGAAATCTGCTTTCTCTAGATCGTGAGATTGATCAATTCATCGATTTTCTTGAAGCGAGCGGAGAGCTGGAAAATACATTGATCATCTTTACCTCCGATAATGGTTTCCTTCTCGGCGAACATCAATCGAAAGAAAAATTTACTCCCTATCGGGATTCTGTTGAGGTTCCGATGGTCATTCGCTGGCCCGGTAAAGTCCCCCAAAACGAAGTGTCTGAGTCTTTCGTGAGTCATGTCGATATTGCTCCCACCATTCTTGATGCAGCCGGCATTGATACAAATCGCTTTACCATGGACGGTTACAATCTGTTTGATGAAAACAGAGACACTTTCTATATGGAGTATTTTCTGGATCGTGAAGCCAATGGCGGGCGAGTGGGAGACTGGGCCTCATTGCGTAATGCAGAATACCAGTATACCGAGTGGTATGACCTTGACGGCACCGGCGATGTGATATTCCGAGAATACTACGACATGGTCAATGATCCGTTTCAACTCAATAATCTATTGGGTAATGATAATCCGGACGACGATCCTGATGTCACCCGACTGTCAAGCCAATTGCGCAACGCTCGATCGTGCTCCGGAGCCAGCTGTCCATAGCTTGCTATTTTTTCAGGCGCAATAAAAGAGGAGCCGAGCCAAGTAGCCGATCTGGGCATTGTGCGTCACTGCATGTATAAAATTGATGGGTGACACGGTATCGGCTACTACGCGCGATAGATTCGCATTCTTGTTATCAATTCATCCGACACATCGCAACCGAACGCAACGGCTCTGCTGCATTGAAGGTTTTTCCCGGACAAAGTTTGATCAGTTCGGTGGCGGGTGCTCTATACCCTGCAGAGTAGAAGTCGCGCTTGCGTGGCACCAGCGATATGGGTGGAGATCGGTCAAGTAGACCCGTCTCGCAATCCGCCTGAGTGTTATTGCAGTTATCTACCCACATACGCATGGCATCTGGATGCCATGCACCAAACCAATCGGCATGTGCAGTTGTTCCGCCTGGCAATATCGAGTCCATCTTGACGTCAGAGCTCAGGTGCAAATCGGTGAGTGCTCCGCCGTAGGAGTTCGGACTAAAAAATATTCTGTACATGATCGACGAGATATCGGTCGAATGAGAATCAGGACATCGGACACCATAGTAGCCACCTTCGGAATAGCTTGTGTGATTCTGGTCAGGCCTATAGCCGGCACTCTCGTTAACACATTGCGGGAAAGCGATTTGCATCTCCAGCTGGTCGTTACCGTAGCAATCAGGAATGAGTGCCTGTCGACGATCATTTGACCCATAGGCCGGACCACAGCTAAAGCTGACAATCGGCTGTGCTTGCTGCTCGCCTGAAAAGTCGGTCTGTGGAGATTGGGCACCACCATTGCCTGCAACCATGCGCAGGTTATCCGGGAACGGCTCGACTAGCTCGTTTGCCCCGTTCAGGCGGAAAAGATCATTCTTGTAGTACACCATAATTTGATCAGGAATAAGTGCATTGCCAGCACTGTCCAGCATTGCAGGTACCCAATACGCTGTACGATTCAGATCTTCGCCATTACAGGTTCCGGTACCTGTATTTAATAAAGAGTCGAAAGTACTGAAGGCATTAGCATCGGTGTTGCCGAAAAACATATGCAAATGCGCCCGTCCAGGCTGATTGGGAAACACGATGGGATCATCGTAGGCGAAATGGCTGGTCTCACATTTAACACGGAAGAAGCCACTATCGGAGGTGTCTAGAAGGGCTTCGTTATAGGCATCGTAATTGACAGTCAGATCACTGACCGAGATGTTGTCAGCTGGGACGTTGTAAAACGGGTTGTCATCGTATTGCGTGTTTCGAGTAGCGTTGTTTTTTATCAAAGCCAGGTTTCTGGCAGCTGCTGAAGGGTCTCCGTCACTGTCGCCTAAAGGCAGCAGCAATCTGGATTGCCCCATCTGGGCTGTCAATCGGCTAGGAATCCAGTACGCTTTGCCGGGCACAATTACACCACCAGTTGTGACTTCACGGTATTGTCCAGCGGCGGTGTCATAGGCATATATGACACCACTGGTAATACCTTGCTGCTCTGCTTCAGCCAATGTACATCCGTTGCGACACGCCCCGGAGCTTGTCTGTAATCGCAGATCATTAAAAGCGATGTCGGAGTTAAAGGGTGAGCCGATAAGACTCCATTTTACGCCTTCACCAGATGGCAAGGATATCGATCGACAGCCAGAGGAAGATACACATGCCGCTGATGTTGTTGCTGCAGGCTCCGCACGAGGCGGCACCTGAACGCTTACAGGCGTGTTACCCGTTTGCAGTATCCAGAAAGCTTGTCCTGCTTGCAGTGAATCAGAAATACCCAGTGTTCGGTAGACTTGAGCTTGCGCGTCGTAGACAAACATACGCAGCAGATTATTCAGATCGCCACCATCAAAACTATTAGCAAACAGTTCCCCCATGCTTTGATTGGAGTCGCCCGGAAGGGAGAAAAGATGCCATCTGGATGGCTCCAATCGCAGTTGCTGCGCTAAAGCTGCATTGTGATAAAGCATCGAGAATGCCAGCAAGAAAATTCCACTGGCGCTGCGCACCAAAGTGCGGCGGGCTTGTATAGCCGTTGCAGCTAAAGACAATGTATTCAAGTTTACTGCTCTCCCTGTAATTGGCGAATTGCGCGTTTGCAGGCGCATTATTGCCAACTGGCTCCCATATATTTAACCGGTACGGGTGAATTCAAGGTATTCACCGAAATACATTTCAGTGCACTTTCCGGCAGGTTACAGCCTACAGTCTGGATTTAAACATCCAGGTTACTGTTTAGTCATGGAAGAATTGTCCATCGCATAATTTTCCGGGGCTACGCGCAACTACCCGTGACGAGCAGGATAAGCATCGGCTTCAGTGCCCCTGACTTTCAGTCAGGTATTTCTTTTTATACAGATCGGCTGCCTGCGAAACCCACTCGTCTCTTTCAATTCGTCCTGAAAACACCTCTAGCGCATCAGACACCTGTTCTACATCAGTTTTCTCGAATTTTGCAAGCTGCTCGAAACTTGTAACACCCAGATCATTCAACGTTCGTTCCATAACCGGCCCGATTCCCGTAATCTGCTTCAAATCGTCTGTATGTGCTGAACGATGGTACAAGGGCTTTCTCTTTGTTCTCATGCCTGTAGAATCACGATCGACTTGAGAGGAACTATCACTGCCTGAGTCTGACGAACCTCTTGTACCAGACTGTAATTCTGTCGTTCCAGAAACGCGATTTTCATTGGCGAATGAGGCAGATGACCCATGTTCAGATGCGACAGGTTCTTTTGCCGAACTTCCTGTTTCTGATGGGAGAGAATCCCCACTTGAATTTGACTGCACGCCTTTAGTTGCATCTACAGACTGGGCATCTTCCAGATTCGACCTGACACTCGGTGCATCAGATTCTGATTCTCTGCTTGTACTGGATTCTACTACTTCGTTGGCAACTCGTGGATTTGTTGTGCCATCGTCCACCTCAGAGATAGCAAGGCCAGAGCTTTTCACAATATGCGGCTGCATAAACACTTTGGGGATTTTTTGCAAAAATCCAGACTGATGAAGCTGATCTGAGATGCCTTCCGAAACCACTCCCTTTTGACTTTGATGTTTGCCATCTGTCTGCGCGTTCAAGGATCTTTGCCAGCTCTTGTACATCCACCACAAGCCAGATAGCAATAAAATGACGATAATCAGTTCTGGAAACATAGAAATACGCCTCGAGAGTAGACAGATCCCAATAATACAACACTGATTACATGGCTAAGGTCGAAGTTTATATTTGTCACAATTTGAATATCTGAGAATGATGCGGTTTTTACCATTGTTTTAGGCAATAGAAGCCCTATCACAGCTTTTTTTGTGCTAGCAGCACCGTCCAGCGACCACGGGATAAAAACAATGGAAAATCATTCCACAAAGCCATACCGGTAGCTCATCGCAACACAGCCGACAGCAAGCAAACATAAACCTCCCATCATCCAGTACAGCGCACTGCCCAGGACATCATAAAACTGACCACAGACAAACGTTGCCATCGCCATACAGGCAGTGCTTAGTGTTGCCAGAAGTCCCTGCCCGCGGGCCGCATCTTTCTCGGGTACTCGCCGGGCGATAAAACCGGCGCACGCAAGAAACGTGACACCAAAGCTCACTCCGTGTAAAGCCTGAGCGCCAAACACCATAAGCCATGAAGGCTCCGAGGCCAGCACCCACCAGCGAACCAGGCCGAACGTTGCGGCAATCAGTAAGCACGCACGCGCCGAAACATTGCGGGTCAAGGACTTGAACCACCACATCAGTGCCACCTCAACCACCACGCCAATACCGATGGCAAGACTTGCCAGTGATTCTGATAGACCTTGTTGGGTCCAGAGTAGAATACCGTATGTGTATACCATGGCGTGTGAGGCATTGATAAGCGCACCGGCCAACAGGGTAAACAGAATACCCGGAATGTAGAGCGATCCTGTGAGAGCCTCTGCACCATCGTCGGCCTGGCTCTCTGGCCTGACTGATCGAAGCTTGCGCGGCAGGGCATAAGCTGCAAGCAGTCTCAGTACATTGGCAATAAACAGACCTGCTACAAAGACGCCAATACCCAAGTGCTCGTAGGCATACCCTGCCAGCGTCAGCATCAGCACGAAACCGATAGAGCCAAACATTCTTACGCGGGCATAGTCACTGCCTCGCTGACGCGCAAGACTGAGTGCAGCTGCATCAGTGATAGGCAACTTGGCAGCCAGCGCCACACCTGCCACTAGCCAGACCAGCAACACAAACAATTCACCGGTGGACAGAAACAGGACCAGATGGGCCGCAAGGATCAGCCAGTTACCCGTGATAATGGCCGAGCGACGATCGATCAGCTTATCGGCCCAACGTCCTATCGAGATGGTGGTGGCGAGCATGGCCACTGACGGGAGCGCCACTATGATGCCTATCATTGCAGGCGTTATTCCGGCATGACTCATCCAGAGTGCCGCGAACGGTAAGCTGGCCCCTACGCTACCAAAAAGCACAGCGTAATACAGCGAGAATCGCTGCTCTGCGGAAACATGAATCATGTTGCTTGAGGGGATCGCGTACCGAGGCTTAACCATCGCTGGCAAACCGCTAAGAGTACACGGTTTACACTACCAGACGACATATTCGTGAATTTACCATTTCCTTTTGGGAAACGTCGATTACACTAGGGATGACGCCTTTTGGGCAATTTACGGATAACAGACATGTCCCCATCGTCGCGACCAGCACTACTATTAGCCTCTTTACTAGCCACCACGACCGTCCAGGCTCAATCAGAGATTGAGATCAGTTCGGACGATGGCAACTTGAGCGTACAAGCAAACAATGTATCCGCCAGTGAGCTGGCAGAAGAACTCAGCGAACAGTTAGGTATATCGGTGGTCGTCACGGGCGATGCCGCAACTCGCGTCAACCTGGATATCGTTGACGAACCCCTGGAATCCGCCCTGGGTAAACTCACCCCTAACAATATGGTGGTTCGCGGAAATAGCGATGAGGATATTACTGAAGTTGTACTCATGATGGGTGAAGGTCAGGACGGCGGCCAAAGTTCAGGTTCGGAACAGTTCCTGCCCAGTGGCTCGCCCGCAGACGAGGTGATCGACGAAAGTGCCCAGCCACAACCTGTAGATCCATCAAATCCTTCAGATCCCACACAACTTCGTGATCCTAATCGAGCCGCAGTCGTGCGCGATGCAGCAGCAGCTGCCAGTATCGATGCCAATTTACCTGCCGATCAAGTTCCCCCAATGTTGGCTGAAGAGATACCTGAGGAACCACAAATAGATCCTGCTACCGGCCTGCCTTACGAAGAGCAGCAACAACAGTAATAGCGCGTGCATCGATATTGCACCGCCCCCACTCAATGCAACATGCGCCACAGCGTCCTCTTGCAGGACAGCTGATGAATCAGAAGCGTCGGCTGCCACCACAAGTACCGTGCTCTCGTCTGATAACAAGGCGGTATCACTTTGCCGAACCTTACTGTTATTGTTGGAAAGGTTATTGTCTGGCGTCTTCGCACTTAAAGTAACAGCCACATCGGCCAGAACCTGATTATCCGGCAGTTCAACGGTAAGCAGCTCGGCCGAGCTACCTGCCAGCTGCCCAAGGCTACAACCCAGGGTCCGGTTCTTGCCATCTGCCTTGCAGTCCCACGCATCCTGCAAAGAACGGCTAGCGGCAGGATCTGTGGTCATCTCAATCACAACGCTGACATTGTGCGCACCTTGAGCAGATTCGTTTGTGACGAAGATATCCAGTTCAGTGCCGCCAGCAGATTGGGTAACCTTCGTGCTCAACGATAGATCACTGGCATAAAGTTGCGCAATAGCCTGAAGATCGCCCGGACTCGGGGACACACGTTGCCCAATGCTACGCACTTCACTGTCTATCGGACTAATGGTGGCCAAACCATTGCTGGAGAAATTGTGTGATCCATAATGCATGATCGAATTGTAGTCGTAAGCGCCGGGCATGAATGATCCACGAGGCGCTGTATCAAAATTATGCAGCTTGTCAGGCTCAATATTGTCCCAGTGGATCTCAATGTATTGATCACGGTCCGGCCGCGTGTGCTCATGCTCCAGACCCAGCAAGTGTCCGATTTCGTGCATGACACTGCCGGCCGGGCAATACGGCGCTATCCAGACATCCTGCAAACCGCCACGTCTGCCCACCCACGAGGCGCAAAATTCCCCCTCAATGAATCGAACCGAGTCGGCAATGGGCGTAGGTGACAATTTTTGAGCTTGCGCCAGTGGAAGCAAGCTTATCCCCCCTATCTCATTCCAGTGTTGGATGGCTTCCAGAATTGCATTGACGCTGTTTTGATCAAGCGCCGGATCAATAACATAGGGAACAATCCCGGCTGGCCATCGCAACGTATTGTCAGCTAGCGAAATGCCCCTTGCAGTTGGCTGCGCAGACACCACAATATCACCTTCTACCAGGGTGATTTTTGGTGCGGCCGCCGATGGTCTTTCCATAGACAAGACAAGCAGTAATACAGATAAGAGAAAAATGCGCCAAGGCACAGGACGTTGACCTCAAGAGTTTGCGTGGTTTAACTCAACCTTCGATTAGCCCTTGCAAACCTTGAAGCACTACCCTCTTCAGATAACCTTTTAACTCATAGGACACAGGTGACATGTCTTTACGAATTAACGATACCGCCCCGGACTTTACGGCCATGACCACGCAGGGTGAGATAAGCTTTCATAACTGGATTGGCGACGGCTGGGCCGTGCTGTTCTCCCATCCGAAAGATTTCACACCGGTATGCACCACAGAGCTGGGTACCGTTGCGCATCTCATGCCTGAATTTGCAAAGCGCAATTGCAAGGTTATTGGTCTTAGTATCGACCCGGTAGAGAATCATGCCCAATGGGCAGAAGACATTCACGAGACGCAAGGCGCGAAGGTTAACTTCCCCATGATCGGTGATACCGATCTGGCCGTCGCCAAAGCCTATGACATGTTCCCGGCTGCAGAGGCAGGCTCGTCAGAGGGCCGAACGGCTGCCACTAATGCCACGGTGCGCTCTGTTTACATTGTTGGCCCTGACAAGAAGATCAAACTGATCATGACCTACCCGATGACCACCGGACGCAACTTTGATGAAATTTTGCGCGTCATCGATTCAATGCAACTCACAGCCGCACATCAGGTAGCCACGCCGGCTAACTGGAAAGATGGAGAAGAGGTCATTATCGTACCAGCGGTGTCTGATGAGGATGCAAACAAGAAATACCCGCAAGGCTTTCGCAAGGTAAAACCTTACCTGCGTTACGTAGATCAGCCGAAATAGTTCCACCTCTACATAGTGCTGGATTAGCGTTTAACCGATTTCGTCCGATTGACAATCATGGCCCCTATCTCTTCTACCGACATTTTTGTGGTGTTGAGATAGGGGACATTCTCTGACCTGAAAATGCTTTCGGCCTGGGCAATTTCGCGCATACAGGTTGAGGCATCACTATAGGTAGAACCCTGATAACGCTGCTGGCGAATTTGCAGCAAGCGGAATGGGTCAATGGTCAGACCGAACAGTTTGTCCTGATACTTCTTCAAGGCATCGGGAAGACGTTTGAATTCAAGCTCGTGATCGGTAAGCGGATAGTTGGATACATACAATCCGTAGTGCAACGACATGTACAAAGAGGTAGGTGTCTTGCCGCATCGAGATACCCCCACAATAATCAGATCGGCATTTCGATAGTGCTCGCTATCCATTCCGTCGTCTGTCTGCAGGGCAAAGTGCACCGCAGCGATTCTTGATGAATAGGCGCTCTCGTCCTTCACTCCATGGTACTGGCCAATGGTGTGGGAAGATTCCACACCCAGGCGTTCCTCGATAGGCCCGATAAAGGTCTGGAACAGGTCGAACACTTTGATTCCGGCATCGGTAATCTGCGTGCGTAGCGCGTCATCGACCATTGTCAGGAATACCATGGGTCCGATACCGTACTTTTCCTTGATGCGTAGGCATCTGGCCACAACCTCAGCCGTTTTGATCTTGTCGTCAACGAAAGTAAAGGTTTCGATCTCGAATTCGATGGTCGGAAACTGGCTTAACAGGCTGTGCGCCATGGCCTCGGCGGTCAGTCCCGTGCGATCGGATACGATAAAGGCAGTACGCTGAATAGACTGTGGCATAAGAATTTATGATTGAATATCGTGTAAGCACGGCAAATCCTCTAACATGCACGGTTCGTGCTTTACCAAACAGTCTAGCTTAACAACGCGGGGTATACGTGACTCAGTACATTCAGTGGTTCAAAGACCTCGGCATGGATGATGTACCGGTCGTCGGCGGTAAAAACGCCTCCCTCGGCGAGATGATCGCCAATCTTGCCAACGCCGGAATCAGCGTACCCGACGGCTTCGCCACCACTGCAGACGCCTTCCGCGAGCACTTGCAGGTCAGCGGTCTGGATCAGCGCATCAACGAGGCCTTGATCAATCTCGATACTGACGACATGGATGCCCTCACCCGTACCGGTGCTGATGTGCGCCAGTGGGTAATGGATGAACCACTGCCAGAGAAACTGGTTAGCGCCGTTGGCGAGGCGTGGCAAGTTATCAATGCATCGGCTGGTGGTGAAGCATCAGTCGCTGTGCGCTCATCGGCCACCGCCGAGGATTTGCCAGAAGCCTCGTTTGCAGGACAACAGGAAACATTTCTGAACGTTAAATCGCTGGATGATGTGCTGCTGCGCATCCGCGAGGTGTTTGCCTCCCTCTACAACGATCGTGCTATCTCATACCGTGTACATCAAGGCTTTGCACATGCCGATGTTGCACTGTCTGCCGGTGTCCAGCGCATGGTCAGAAGTGACATTGGAGCCAGTGGCGTCATGTTCTCTATCGACACAGAATCCGGTTATTCTGATGCCGTATTCATAACCTCATCGTGGGGTCTGGGAGAATGTGTCGTGCAGGGCTCGGTTAACCCCGATGAGTTCTATGTGCACAAGCCGACGCTTGAAGCCGGGCGCCCCGCTATTCTCAAACGCAACCGTGGCGAGAAACGCATAAAAATGATTTACGGCACTACTACAGCCGTGGATACCATCGATGTGGATGTTGCCGATCAGATGCGTTTGTCACTGGATGATAACGATGTGCAGGCGCTGGCTAACATGGCCATTACCATCGAAAAGCACTACGGACGCCCAATGGATATCGAATGGGGCAAAGACGGTAACGATGGCAAGTTATACATACTGCAGGCAAGACCTGAAACAGTTGAGTCGCGCAGCAACAAGAATGTGATCACCCGCTATCAGTTGGCAGTGCACAAAGCGCCCGTGCTGGTAAGCGGTCGCAGTATCGGCCAGCGTATTGGTGCAGGTACCGTGCGAGTAGTCAGCAGTCTTGATGATATTGGCACCGTACAGACTGGCGATGTCCTGGTTACCGACATGACCGATCCCGACTGGGAGCCTGTCATGAAACGCGCCGCCGCTATCGTCACGAACCGCGGTGGACGTACCTGCCATGCTGCCATTATCGCCCGTGAACTGGGTGTACCGGCCGTCGTCGGATGCAATGATGCCACCGCAAAGCTTGCCGATGGTGCTGCAGTTACCGTTAGTTGTGCAGAGGGAGATACAGGCTTTATCTATGAGGGCAATCTGTCTTTTGATATTGCCGAGACACAATTGGACACACTGCCAGAATTACCCTTCAAGCTCACCATGAATGTTGGCAATCCTGAGCGCGCATTCAGCTTCAGCCAGTTACCCCATCATGGCATTGGTCTGGCCCGACTCGAATTTATCATCAGTAATATTATTGGTGTACATCCCAAGGCACTGCTTAACTACGACGCCATGCCCGATGATGTCAAATCACAAGTTGATTCTCGCGTGGCAGGCTATGCCGACCCTGTAAGTTTCTATGTAGACAAGATTGTCGAAGGTGTAGCAACGCTTGCCGCAGCCTTTTCACCGCATCCGGTTATCGTACGCTTATCCGATTTCAAATCCAATGAGTACGCGAACATGATCGGCGGGCAATTATTCGAACCCGATGAAGAGAATCCGATGATAGGTTTTCGTGGTGCATCACGCTATCTATCCTCCTCGTTTCAGGATTGCTTTGAGCTTGAGTGTCGTGCACTTAAACGTGTACGCGAAGAGATGGGATTCAAGAACGTAGAGCTTATGGTACCTTTCGTTCGCACGCTGGATGAGGCAGATCAGGTACTGGCATTGATGAAAACCAATGGCCTTGAGCGCGCTCAGCACGATCTGCGCGTGGTCATGATGTGTGAGGTTCCCAGTAACGCTATTCTTGCCGACGAATTTCTCTCGCGTTTCGATGGATTTTCCATAGGCTCCAACGATCTGACCCAACTGACACTGGGGCTTGATCGCGATTCCGGACTGGTTGCGCATTTGTTCGATGAAAGGGACCCTGCTGTGAAGAAAATGCTGGGCATGGCCATTGCTGCCGCACACAAGCAGAACAAGTACGTGGGCATCTGCGGGCAAGGCCCGTCCGATCACCCCGACCTTGCACATTGGCTAATGGAGCAAGGTATCTCCAGTGTATCGCTAAACCCTGATACGATTGTAGAGACTTGGCAATTTCTGGCAGCACCAAAATAGGATGAGTGACGAGGAGGATATTTCCAGAGATAGCCGCTTATGGCGAACACTGGCAAGTGACAGGCCAGCCTCGACGACGCCCGTCGATCTTACTCACGATCTCAGCGATTTAAGCGATGAGCAGCGCGACCTACGCCGCAAGGCTTTACAAGGCATGCTGACGATGAATCAGGCAAGGCAGGAGGCCGCACTTCGCCAAAAAAGACCTGTGATGGCCATAGGCGAGCGAGTTACTGTTGTCAGTGGAGAATTTGCCGGAAAATCCGGTGTGATCCTGGATGCCGATTTTATTCACAGCCGGGTACAGATTAATATAGATGATATGCAAGAAGCTCAGTGGGTAAGATTCAAGCGTATCGGTAGTTGTTTATAATGGCTCGCGATCCTGGCTGGGGGCGTACAGGATTTCGACCAACTTAATTCAAAGACTGCTTCAGCCTTAAACACCTAAGTGCGGTGCAAATCTATTTTGCTAAATGACCGGATTGGGGCGACAGCCGACTATATCGGACGCTGAAAATGACCATCAGCGGGGGTTTATGTTCAGTCGCTCGGTTTGCTTTAAAAGGCAGCTCAATTTATTAAGTTGTGTAACGATGTGCTTGCCATTCTGATGACAGGTAGCAAGGTGCCCGAAGCGAGAGTACGAATTGACTTGATGACTGGTCAAATGTTGTTACTCATTCCGGATATTAACCAATAAATCTGCAACACCGATATCTACATTGGCCTGATTGAGTAGCGTAGATACTTGTCAATCCTATTTGTCAGCGGTTTTCAATTAGCTAACGATATAGCTGGCATTACCAGTGGCAATCAGCTCACCCTCATCATTGGTCAGCGTTGAGCGTGTGACGCCTACTCGTTTGCCCAGGCGAACAACTTCTGAAGAAGCTAGAAAGCTTTCACCGATGCCCTGACGTAAGTAATCCACACGTAGATCAATGGTAGCAAGCGTTGCGAAGCGCTGTAACACTTGTTCAGCTTTGTCCTGTTCGAAATAGTCGGCAATACCCATCATGATGGCAAGACCGCCTGCCACATCCAGCACCGAGGAGATCACGCCACCGTGCAATCGCCCATAAAGAAAATGACCGACAAGCTCGGGCCGCATGCTAAAGCTGATGATGATGGGTGCAGGATCCAGTGACTGGACTTTAAAGCCGAGAAACTGGTTAAAGCAGATCTGCTCATCGAATAGCCGCGTGATCCTTGCATGCAATTCTGCGTTTTCTTCTGACGTGCGTATTGTCATTGTTCTGCGTCGTGAACGAGAAGAGCCGCTGCTTTGCGGGAATCGCGCAACACTATCAGAGGTAGTTGCCTTTCACACGCTCTTTGGTCGGATCAAAATGTGGAAAGCTGACCACCGTGGCTGCCAGTCGCTTCTGCAAACCATCCAGTTGCCCCACCTCCACCCCTGTGCCCGGGATGGCATGTGCCAGATCAATGCGCGCAAGCGCTATGGTCTTGCCCAGTATTGGCGACTTCATGGCCGAGGTAATCTCGCCCACCTGCGCCCGCCCCACACGCACACAATCGCCCGACATAGGCACTACACCACCTTCAAGCTCTAACCCGATAAGCGTACGTTGCGGATGCAGCTTGCGTTGCTCTAGTATCTGCCGACCCACAAAGTCATCTTCCTTGGACTTCAACGGCACAGTAAAGCCGATGCCAGCCTCATAGGGATCGGTTCTGTCGGAAAACTCATAGCCTGCGAACACCAGTCCACTTTCGATACGCAGCATATCCAGTGCTGCCAGGCCTAGCGGCACCATGCCTCGCGGTTCGCCTGATTGCCAGAGTGCATCGAATACCACTCTGGCGTCATTGGGATGACAGAACACCTCGTAGCCAAGCTCACCGGAATAGCCGGTTCTGCTGACAATCACCGGTGCGCCATGAAAGTCACCAATGCGGGCAACGCTGAATCGAAACCAGCCTAACTCATCAATGGATGCCTGAGTTGGCGCTGTCCAGATGACATCCGCCAGGATCTCTCTTGACAAGGGACCTTGAACAGCCACATTGCAAAGCTGTTCGGTGCTGTTGCGTACCCAGGCGTTAAGATCGTGCTTCTGAGCAAGTTCCCGCAATGCAAGACCACTATCGTCATTGCCACCAATCCAGCGAAAGTTATTCTCATCCAAACGGAAAACAGTACCGTCATCAACCATGCCGCCGTGTTCATAACACATGGCGGTGTATACCACTTGACCAACAGATAGCTTCTTCATGTTGCGCGTTACACCCAACTGCATAAGCGCCTCGGCATCAGGGCCGGTTACCTCGTATTTTCTAAGAGGTGAGAGATCCATGATGGCTGCTTTTTCACGACAGGCCCAGTACTCGGCAATGGTTCCATGTTGGATCATGGTATTGGCCAGCCAATAGCCGTTGTACTCAATAAAGTCTCTTGTGTGTTCTGCAAAGCAGGCATGAAAACCCGTCTCTTGAGTCTGTTCCACATCTGCCTCCGGTGTTTTTCTGAATCCTATTGATCGCTTGAAGAGCTCTTTTTCACCGTACACCCGCGTCTGTATATCGGTAGGGTTCCAGCCATTGGCAGGATCCACATCACAAGGACAGGCAGTGGCAATACACACAAGATCAGTCAATGCGCGCAGCAACACATAGTCGCCTGGTCTGGACCAGGGATCATCCATAAGGATGGCGTTGGTATCGTCAAGTAAGGTATTGAAAAAAAAATTGATTGCCGGCCAGCCGCCACGTGGACGAATACCGTAGTGCTGCAGCTGCCGATTCATATTGTCGGTACAGTTGCGATGACCCGGATAACCAAGATCCTCATAATAGCGTGCAGTACAGGCAAGTCCGAAAGTGTCATGTCGACCACAGGTATCCTGAACAATCTCTACCAATGGTTCATGATCCTGACTATAGTACTTTGAAAAAATTCCCGGTGTCGGATATAGAGCGCCGCCAAGTGATCGAGTCGTTGTCGGATCAATGTCCCGCTCCAGACCCTTGTCCAGTGCACGTGCTGATAACGCCTGGAAGTCAGAACACTCGCGGCCCTGAACATCCAGCACCTGAATGTACTGCCCCTTCTTTGCCTCGAACGCCACAGCGTTCCCCGGCTGTATATTCTCGTCCAGTAAGGGCTCGGCAAGTGGCGCGGGCGCTTGCAAACTATCAGCTTGTACGCGGGCTCTTACGCGTTCAATGAATACCACAACAGGCGTAGCGACGTTTTGCTTATCCGGCATCATCGGACCGCCCGGTACTGCAATACACAACAAACCACCTGCCATAGCCGTGACACGACGACACTCACCCGCAACGGACTCTCCATTGAACAGCATCACCCGATCAGTATCAGCCAATGAAAAACCGGATGCCTCAAGCAGATTCATTACGCGCAATCCGGCACTACCGCCTTGACTCAGCGTGCGCTGAAGACCGATAGCCGCACCGTCACCCTTTGTCCCCAGATGCGCCGCATCCGATTTTCCATCGGGCGTGAAATGCACAAGCTCCACAGCTTGCAAGCCTTCTACATCCAATACATTAACGATGTCCCCGGCTTCAACTTCCAGTGCTCGTGAACCTCCACCAGCAACGGTATGCCGTTCAACATTGTCTGGCAATACGCTGATACCAGGCGTACTGACTCCGGCGCGTGAAAATGGCGCCATGAAAGACGCTGGCGACAGTGCACTCATGATGCTATTCCCAGTATTTCTTGCCGCTCTCTGCCCCAACGCGTGATCAGATGATCAATCATCAATCCCATAAAGGCGACACAAAGCCCGAGTACCAATCCCTTGCCAACATCGGTGGATGACAGGGCCCGCTGCATCTCCTGACCAAGATCCTGAGTACCAATAAACGCGGCGATGATGACCATGAACAGCGAGAACATCACTGTCTGGTTCAGACCAACCATAATGGTGGGAAGCGCCATGGGAAACTCTACCGTGCGTAGCTTCTGCCACTGACTGGCACCGGACATATTAGACGCTTCCAGTAAGTTTTCTGGCACACCTCGCAAACCTTCAATGGTATAACGCGTCATGGGAACGGTACCAAATACGATAACTGCCGCAATCGCTGCAACATCATTGACACCGAACAACATGATCACCGGGATAAGATAGATAAAACTGGGAAAGGTTTGCATTGTGTCGCACACCAGAAGCATACGCTCGGAGCGAGCTTTTTGACGTGATGCCCAGATACCCAGTGGCAAGCCTATGAGTGCCGAGACTAATACCGCCACACTCACCATATAAGCGGTAATCATGGCACGATCCCACCAACCGCTCAGGGCAATCAGCATGACATAGCTTAAACAGATTAACGCGCTGCGCCTGCCACCAATACGCCAGCCAATACCTGTCAGAAAAACAACCACAGCACTGAACGGTAACCACAGATACGCATCACGTAATGGAATTAGCACGCTGGTAATAAGAAACGCACGAATAGCCAAGGTGACAGGATCGATGAAGGCCAGCAATGCATCAACGATGAGGTCAAATTCCTTTGATAAAGTAAACGCCTGACGCCTACCGATCTCGGCAGCTACCGGCAACACAGAAGCCAATAGCAATGTAGCAATGACCAATCCTGCCCAGACAAGAAACACACGATGCCTGCGCCACCAGGTGGTGTCCCTATCATGATGCTCGGGTTGTCGATGCGCCCAGGCCTTCGAAAATCGATCCAGCATGATAGCCAGCAAAACAATGGTGATACCTATTTCGATAGAACGGCCAATCTTTAACGATTGCAGCAACTGCAGCAGCTTTTGACCGAGTCCGGGCATGCCAATAAAACTTGCCAGTACAACCATGGCCAGTGATTGCATGATCACCTGATTGACACCTACCAGTATCTCGGTTCTTGCCGTGGGGATACGTGCATGGCGTAGTAGCTGCCAACGCGTCGAACCGCACATCTGTCCACTCTCGATCACTTCAGGAGGCACCTTACGAAGCCCCAGTAAACTCATTCTGACCATGGGTGGCACGGCGAAGATTATGGTAACGATTGCACCCGACTTGGGTCCGACACCGATAAACACGACGACTGGAATCATGTAGGCAAAATGCGGCAAGGACTGAGCGATATTCAACAAGGGATTGAGCAACTTCTCTACCCGCGAACTGCGCCAGGCAGCAACTCCCAGAAACAACCCAATGAGAACTGCCATGGGAACTGCCACGACAATCACGGACAAGGTCTCCATCGTCCATTTCCATTGTCCAAGCAGCGCTGCCCAGACAAATGTGCCAGCACCCAGTAATGCAAGGCGTGGCCCTCCCAGGGCATAGCCGATACAACCCGCTGTCACCGCAACTGTGGTCCACGGTATCGGGCCGATTTCAGGCCAACGTTGTTTGCCATACAACAGGTTCGCTGTCACATCAAGTAACGTCTCTACGCCACCTGCTATAGCTCGCGTAAAATGAATGAAACCCAGATCATCTTTGATAAAGAGAAAGAGTGTGTTGATAGCATTGGCGAACGGTAAAAACATGACCTCGGGTAGCCGTACCAACATATCCGGTAGCCACGGCTTGATCAGCACCAGGGCGATAGCAAGCGCAACCAGTATGGATCCAATCTGACGGCCGCTGAACGCCGGTAAGGCGCTTGCACGTACACCCGGTTTATTGGCGACAACTACCTCGTTCACAAGGGACTATTCTCTGCTGCTATTTCTGATTCTGCTGCTGCTGTTTCCGTTTCCGTTTCTGCTTCAACACCTACCTTACCGAGCAAGACTTCAAGCGCTGCATCACGACTCATTTGTCCACTCAAATGGCCGAGTTCATCCACCAGAGGATAATGGCTGCGCGTATCATCCACCAGACGCCGTGCCAGAGAATGAATGGTGCTTGTCGCAGGAAGCGGATCACCCGCAGGCGTTGCACCGGTAATTTGCTCGCTTAAAAAGGCGGCGTGTACAACGCGGGAGCGTTCAATGTTTTCGGTGAATCGCGCTACATAGGGTGTGGCGGGTTGCAAAACAATTCTGTCAGGCGTATCGACCTGCTCTACCAGACCATCTTTCATGATAGCTATGCGATCAGCAAGGCGCAGCGCCTCGTCAAAGTCGTGCGTGATAAAGACGATCGTTTTACCCAGCATACCTTGCAAGCGTAAAAATTCGTCCTGCATATCCCGTCTTATCAAGGGGTCCAGCGCCGAGAACGGTTCATCCAGAAACCAGATATCCGGCTCTATGGCAAGGCTTCGGGCGATCCCTACGCGCTGCTGTTGCCCACCCGATAACTCGCGTGGAAAATAACTTTCACGCCCTTCCAAGCCGACAAGTTCAATAACCTCAAGGGCTCTTGCTCTGCGGGTATGTTTATCCTGACCGCGCATCTCAAGGGGATATACGACATTGTCTAAAACTGTGCGATTAGGCAGCAGCGCAAAATTCTGGAAGACCATTCCCATCTTGTTGCGTCGCAGCTCGATAAGGCCTTTCTCATTCAGTGCACGGATGTCCTGCCCGGCAATATCTATGCTGCCTGAAGTTGACTCCACTAATCGGCTCAGACATCGAACCAGCGTTGATTTTCCGGAACCAGATAGCCCCATGATGACCAGCATCTCGCCGGTGGCAATATCAAGTGAAACATCGCGTACCGCTGGGACATACCCATCACTGCGTATCTCCTCAAACGATAACGGTTTACCATTGAGTAATTTTTGTTCCAGGTATTGAACAGGATTGTCGCCAAACAGCTTCCATAGTCCGCGACAACTGATTAGCGGCTCGTTATCACTCATAATTGATAGTGTTTTCAGGTGCGCCGTGAACGGCTTGCGTTACTGACCACAGCTGTCGATGGATTGCGACAGCTGTGATCATTATCCCCTCTTACTGAACCCAGGTTTTCCAGATATCAGAATTATCTTCAAGCCAAGCAGTCGCCGCCTCTTCCGGCTCTAGCTCATCCACGTCGACAAGTTTCGCCATCTCGGCTATCTGCGGATTGGTAAATGAAATTCTTGTTAACACCTCATAGGCTGCCGGCCATTTTTCAGCCATGCCATCCCATGCAGCTTTCTTTAGATATCCATTGGGCGGATTGGCACAGTCGTAAGTCTCATCAGGGTTAGGCCCCAGTGCCGGATCCTCGTTACAACCTGCCTCATACTCAGGAAATTCGATAAAGGCACCGGGATAGACAGCTTCGATGAAGTTGGGTGTCCAGTTAAACAATACAATGGGTTCACCGCGTTTTTCAGCAGCTGCAAGTTCTGCCCATAGCGCACTGGCAGAGCCTGCGTTTACCACTTTAAAATTCAAACCCAAGGCTTCAACACGTTCCTGATCATGCTTGAGCCAGTCAACCGGGCCACCAAGAAAACGTCCGGCATCACCTGTCTCGGGTGTGGAGAATTTGTCAGCGCATGCGTTCAATGCCTCCCAGTCAGGAAGTCCGGGGCAAAGCTCGGCTACATAGGCCGGATACCACCAATCTTCACGCGTGACCGCATCATGATCGCCTGCGTCAACAATACCGCCCTTTTCCATGGCCGCATCAAATGATGCACCAAAAGCACCCTCCCAGACCTCCATCTCGAGTGTTGCATCGCCATTTCTCACAGCCTCATAAACCGCCTGACTGTCGGTAGATACGTATTCAACGTTTGAGCCCATGCCTTCGAAGATTTGCCCAACAACATTACTCATCACAATCTGGCTGTTCCAGTTGTGAATCGGAATGATGATAGGGTCAGAGCTGTCTTCTGCCAGAACCGATGAAGCTGCAGTTAACATAACAGCGCTAACGGCACAACTCAGAACCTGTCGCGCCAAAGATGTACGTTTAATCGTCATAAATAAAACCCTCTGCGTGTGTTAGTACATGAGAATTTGCATCCTTGCACATATATTCCTGAAAGTAAATTCTAATTCCTCTGTTGAAACTACTCGAATCTAGTGATAACGTTCGCACATCATCCAAACTTGAAGTGATTGCCCATGTGTGGAATTGCCGGGCTTTATATAAAAAATCCTGATTTGTATCCAAAGCTTGGCGAACTGTTCAAGCCAATGCTTGTGGCAATGACAAGCCGCGGACCTGACTCTGCAGGCGTTGCTATCTACCGCGATCCGGTTGCCGAAGGGCATACAAAATATTCGCTTGCCCATAACGATGTAGCATACGATTGGTCTGGACTAAGTACGGCACTTAATCAGCAGCTTAAAACAACTAGCACTATCACACAACGCGATACGCACGCATTGCTGGTAACTGATGCTGACGAATCATTCGTCAAGCACTGGCTGCAGGAATATGATAACGAGGTACGCCTGGTTGGTAGCGGACAAAGCGTTGAAATTTATAAGGAAACCGGATTGCCGGAGGATGTCTACAATCGCTTCGGCCTGGCAAGTGCTGCGGGTCAGCACATGATTGGCCACACCCGCATGGCGACAGAAAGCGCTGTAACCACTGCAGGCTCACACCCTTTCGCCACTGGCGCAGATTTATGTCTGGTGCACAACGGATCGTTATCCAATCATAACCGCTTACGAGAAGAGCTCATCCGCAAAGGGTTTAGCTTCAGTAGTGAGAATGACAGCGAAGTCGCCGCCGCCTACCTGACATGGAAACTACGCCAGGCCATACCGCTCAAGCAAGCACTGGAAGATGCCCTGATTGATCTGGACGGATTTTTCACATTCTGCATTGGTACCAGCGACGGTTTTGCCGTATTGCGAGACCCTATAGCCTGCAAACACGCTGTTATGGCAGAAACCGATGACTGGGTAGCCATGGCAACCGAGTTCCGCGCCATTGCCACATTGCCCGGTGCCGATTCTGCGCGCATCTGGGAACCAAAACCTGCCACCGTTTACGCCTGGGGCAACGAGTCGGTCAGTGAACACATGTCTGCACCGATACCCAACGATTCTGCCGGGCATGTGGCGGGGGGTGCCTAGTGAACAACATGGATCTGCAAGCCGTCGGGCTACGCGCGGTCAATAAAAAACTGCAATCAATGGACCCGAACACCAATGAGCGTGAATGGATAATTGAAAACCCCATGGGTGGGCACGCCATAGCATGCGGTCTAACGGTGCCGCTGAGCGTCACTATCAACGGTCACGTCGGTTTCTATTGCGCCGGTATGAATCAGGAAGCCTGCGTTACTGTCGAAGGTCATGCCGGTGTCGGCGTTGCAGAAAACATGATGAGCGGGCTTGTGCGCATCAAGGGCAACGCCAGTCAATCTGCCGGCGCTACCGGGCATGGCGGTTTTTTGGTCATCGAAGGCGATGCATCATCACGCTGTGGTATTTCCATGAAGGGTATTGATATTGTGGTAGGTGGCTCGGTCGGACACATGAGCGGATTTATGGCGCAATTGGGCCATATGGTCATCTGTGGCGATGCAGGCGAAGCACTGGGAGATTCGATCTACGAAGCCAAACTCTTTGTTGCAGGATCGGTGGAAAGTCTGGGCGCTGATTGCATTGAAAAAGAGATGAGCAGCGAACACCTGTCAACCCTTGCAGCACTGCTTGAAAAAGCGGAATTGAACAAGGACGCTGCAACTTTTCGTCGTTATGGATCAGCGCGCACCTTGTACAACTTTGACATTGATCATGCGGATGCCTACTAGCGCCCCGATGCATGGTGCACCTATGCAAATTCTGCCTCAGCAACTGCAACCTACGCCCGACTTTGCTCATCTGATGATAAACGCATAATGGACGACAAGACACCAAAAGCCATACCTCGCCCGTCTGCCACCTTCGACGAATACACCATGTCGGAGATTCGTCGAGCTGCAAGCACTGGTATTTATGATATACGCGGCGCAGGTGCAAAACGCGTACTGCCTCATTTTGATGACCTGCTGTTTCTAGGTGCCTCCATATCTCGCTATCCCCTGGAAGGCTATCGCGAACGCTGCGACACATCGGTCACCCTCGGTGATCGTCACGCAAGCAAACCCTTGCAGTTGAAAATCCCTATTACTATTGCTGGTATGAGCTTTGGCTCGCTATCAGGACAAGCCAAGGAAGCTTTGGGACGAGGCGCAAACCTGGCAGGCACATCCACCACCACTGGTGACGGCGGCATGACCCCGGAAGAACGTGGTCATTCCAGATTGCTTGTTTATCAATACCTGCCATCACGCTATGGCATGAATCCGGATGACTTGCGCAAAGCCGATGCCATTGAAATTGTTGTTGGTCAAGGTGCAAAGCCTGGCGGTGGCGGTATGCTGCTGGGGCAGAAAATTAATGATCGTGTGGCCTCCATGCGATCATTACCCAAAGGCATTGATCAACGATCAGCGTGTCGTCATCCCGATTGGACCGGGCCCGATGATCTTGAAATCAAGATTCTGGAACTACGCGAAATTACTCAATGGGAAAAACCGATTTTTGTGAAAATCGGTGGCTCTCGTCCTTATTACGACACAGCCCTTGCGGTAAAGTCAGGCGCCGATGTGGTTGTACTCGATGGAATGCAAGGCGGTACTGCTGCCACCCAGAATGTGTTTATAGAACACGTGGGTCAGCCGACGCTAGCCTGCATAAGGCCTGCAGTACGCGCATTGCAAGAGATGGATATGCATCGAAAAGTGCAATTGATTGTCTCAGGTGGTATCCGCAACGGTGCCGATGTAGCCAAGGCTATGGCATTAGGTGCAGATGCTGTATCCATCGGATCTGCAGCACTTGTTGCCATGGGCGATAACGACCCCCACTACGAAGAGGAATACCGCAAGCTTGGTACCACTGCAGGTTCCTACGATGCCTGGCATCTGGGCCAAGACCCTGCAGGCATCACTACGCAAGACCCTGAACTGGCCAGCCGCCTTGATCCCGAGGTTGCCGGAAGACGACTTGCCAATTACCTGAAAGTCATGACCCTGGAGGCACAAACCATCGCTCGCGCCTGTGGCAAAAACCATGTTCACAACCTGGAGCCGGAAGATTTATGTGCATTGACAGTTGAGGCGGCGGCCATGGCTGGTGTACCGTTATCAGGAACCAGCTGGATTCCCGGTCAGGATAGCGGATCAATTTACTGAATTTATTGACAACGCGATAACCACGTTTCCAAGACTAACAACACGATAGAGCAGCAGGCGATGACACAGAATCTGACGACACTGGCCAAAGAGCGTGGCATCAAGTACTACCTGTTCAACTTTACTGATCTCTTTGGTACGCAACGCGCAAAGCTGGTACCTGCTGCGGCTGCCGGCGACATGCAGAAAAGCGGTGCAGGATTCGCAGGCTTTGCCGCCTGGCTCGATTTCACACCCGCGCATCCGGACATGTTTGTCATGCCCGATGCCCAGTCTGTTATTCAGCTACCGTGGAAACCGGAAGTTGCCTGGATAGCTGGCGATCCCTGGATGAACGGTGAGCCCGTGGCGCAAGGCCCGCGTAATGTACTCAAGCGACTGATGGCAGAGTCAGCTGAAAAAGGCATGTTAATGAAATCAGGCGTTGAACCTGAATTCCATCTGATCTCCAAAGACGGCACCACCATTTCTGATGAATTTGATACGCAGGAAAAACCCTGCTACGACCAGTCAGCTGTGATGCGTCGTTACGATGTAATCTCGCAGATATGCGACACCATGACAGAGCTTGGTTGGGGGCCTTATCAGAACGATCATGAAGATGCCAACGGCCAGTTTGAAATAAACTGGGACTTCAACGATGCGCTGACAACTGCTGACCAGCTGGCGTTTTTCAAGTTTATGGTCAAGTCCATTGCCGAGCTGCATGGGCTACGAGCCACGTTTATGCCCAAACCGTTTTCGCACCTGACCGGCAACGGCTGCCATGTGCATGTCTCCGTCTGGTCAAACGATAGCAAGACCAACCGGTTTAGCGATGATGCCGGTGAGCTGGGCTTATCTGACGAGGCATATCATTTCATCGGCGGTTTGCTTGACCATGGTGAGGCGCTTGCCGCCATAACTAATCCAACGGTAAATTCCTTTAAGCGAATCAATGCACCACCGACCTTGTCCGGTGCTACCTGGGCGCCAAGTTCTATCACCTTTGGTGGCAACAACCGGACGCACATGATACGCATACCTGATGATGGTCGCATAGAATTGCGGTTGCCCGATGGCGCAGCCAATCCCTATCTGTTAATGGCCGTTATACTCGCTGCGGGAATGGATGGCGTCGATAAGAAAACACCGTCTGGCGATCGGTTGGACAATGATATGTATGCAAACCCTGAGTTGGCAGGTGATAACGCAAAGCGACTTCCATTGAATTTGCTTGATGCCATCAGGAGCTATGAAAAAGACAGCGTAATAAACGCTGCTATGGGCAAGGAATTCAGCGCAGCCTACTGCAAATTAAAACGCAATGACTGGAACAAGTATGCCAGCAGCCTGACACAATGGGAACGAGATACGACGCTTGATTGTTAAGCGGCCCAGCCAGGACTAAAGACATTCCCTACACACATAAAAACACTGGAGAGAGCACACCATGACAGCAAGCTGGCGTTTTTCAGCCCTCGCGGATCGACACCGCGCAATGGGCTCAGAACTGGAAGACTGGAGCGGCATGGGTACCGCATGGAGCTATGACAAAGACCAGGAAGAGGAGTATCTGGCCATACGCACCAAAGCCGGTGTCATGGATGTTTCCGGTCTCAAGAAAGTGCATATCTGTGGCGCTCACGCATCCCATGTTATCGATCGTGCGACTACCCGCGACGTGGAGCGTATCAGTCCCGGACGTGCATCCTACGCTTGCATGCTCAACGATGCGGGCAAGTTCATTGATGACTGCGTCATCTACCGTACCGGCGCCAACACGTACATGGTGGTGCACGGCTCCGGTGCCGGGCACGAGCAGCTCACACGTGCAGCCATCGGCCGTGATGTATCCATTCGGTTCGATGACAATCTGCATGACATCTCATTGCAGGGACCCTTATCCGTCGACTTTCTCGAAAAGCATGTCGAGGGTATACGCCAGTTAAATTACTTTGCCCACATGCCTACTCGGCTGTTTGGTCATCCGGTCACTATCTCCCGTACAGGCTACACCGGAGAACGCGGCTATGAGATTTTCTGCCGCGCACAGGATGCCGGAAACATCTGGGATACCATTGTAGAACAAGGCGCTTCGATGGGAATCATCCCCACACGTTTCACTACACTGGACATGCTTCGCGCCGAAAGCTATCTACTGTTCTATCCCTACGACAATTCAGATATGTACCCGTTCGAGAATGAGGCTCACGGCGATACACTCTGGGAGCTTGGCCTTGATTTCACTGTTAGCGAAGGTAAAACAGGATTTCGCGGTGCAGAAGAACATTACCGCTTGAAAGGCCGTGAGCGCTTCAAGATTTATGGCCTGATGCTTGACGGTGTAGAGCCTGCTGAAGAGGGCGCGCCACTGATGCACAACGGCAAGCAGGTGGGTGTTGCCACTATCGGCATGTACTCCTCACTCAACAAACACAATGTAGCTATTGCAAGAATGCCCGTCGACTGTGCAACACCTGGTACCGAACTACAGGTCAAGAATAGCTCCGGCCTTATCAACTGCAAAGCAGCGCCAATGCCATTTTACGACGTTGATAAAGAACGTCGAAGCGTTAAAGGTTAGTGCTGCATGAATGAGATAGTAGATTCAGCCATTTTAAGCCGGCCACGTTATGGTCGCTTGCAGCCGGTAGATGCCCCGTATCATGTATTCATTGCAGATGACGATGGTGGCGATATCGTGGCCTCGATGGCAACAAAGGCGCCAGAGGGGTTCTTTAGCAAAGCTGAAATTATCTATATCAACAGCCGGGGGCAAGAAAATAATGCAACCCTGGGCAAGCTCAATGCCCTGCAATGCCCTCGCCTGTATACCGGCGTGTCTATCAACTCGGCGATACCGAGAATGAGTGCATCATTGCAGCGAATAAAAATGGGTACACAGCTCTATCTTTGCGGAAGTGAAAGCCTGTTAGGCGTAGCGACCATGATTGCCATGCAAGCCGGGCTCGATCACCAGGGTTTACAGACACAACATTGCGGCTCACTAGCCAGACGTGTCCAGTGCGTCCATTGCAAGGGCATTACCGAAAACATCACAACGCAACCTGCCAACTGTGAGCATTGCGCTCTTCTGCTACTGGTACGTGACCACTATTCACGCAGAGTTGCAGCGTTTCAAGGCGTCAACATCAATGCCGAGGACCCTTCCGAGATGCCAGTCAAAGAAGAGATATTCTTGTGAGTACTCACACCAGCACCAAAGCAGGCATTGAGGTCGTGGTTACCGATGTGGTCGATGTCAATTCACTGATCAAACGATTCCATTTTGCCCGCCCTGATGGCCAGCCATTGCCGGCTTTCTCAGGTGGTGCGCACATCGTCATTGAAATGCGCGATGGCAGCAGTTTACGACGCACGCCCTATTCCCTGATGAGTTCACCACTGGACACCAGTGACTACCAGGTTAGTATTCGCCGCGATGACGAGGGCCGTGGCGGTTCCTTGTATATGCACCAGCAGGTCAGTGCTGGTAGGAAGATGAACATAAGTTACCCGGCGAATCTATTCGCCCTGGACAAACGGGCCAAAAAACATCTTATGTTTGCAGGCGGTATCGGCATCACGCCGTTTCTTGCGCAATTACATCAGCTAATTGCCACCAACGGCTCAGCGGAACTTCACTACAGCGCACGCAACGTAGAACTGGGCGCCTATGCCGACAAATTATCCAGTATGATCGGTAATAGGCTGCACACGTATTACGACGATCAAGATCAAAGGATAGACTTTGATCAACTACTCAGCTCCCAACCCGCCGGAACCCACGTGTATATATGCGGGCCCGGGCCGATGATCGATCATGTTCTGAACCGCTGCACAGCGTTGGGTTGGCCATCAGCGCATACCCACTTCGAGCACTTCGCCAAGGCACCTCCCGGTGATGCCTTCAGTGTCGAGCTGCGGGCCAGTAACAAAATCATAGAAGTATCAGAAAATCAGTCGATACTCGAAGCCATGGAGGCAGCGGGCGTTGATGCACCGTACCTGTGTCGTGGTGGTGCCTGTGGACATTGCGAAACCCATGTACTGGAATATAACGGTACGCTTTTGCATGAAGATCATTGGCTAGACGATGATGAACGTGCCAGTGGCAGGAAAATCATGCCCTGTGTGTCGCGATTCAAGGGCGAACGACTGGTATTGGACCGATAGCTTCATCTTGCACATACCTATCCCGCTGTATAACCTTTTGAGATCAGGAACGTATCATGTCATCGAACGCTAGCGCACTTCCTTTTCGTACCGAGACATTTCGTAACGATTTCACGTTCAAGAATTCTCCTGAGTCTGTCAAGCGTGCGCCATTTCCTTTCGACAAGGACTCCTATATGTATGCGGTTAACATGGAGCTGCATCGCGACGGTAAAACCGGTACAGCGTTTGAAGAGCCCATTGACGTCGATGAACACTACGTGGCCGAAATGCAGGACCGCGCATTGGTTCTTGATGAAGATCCTTTGCGCTGTCAAAGCTTACCGCACATGACACTGGCTGGCTGGGACACGCTTGAACTCATCATGACATGCAAGGCCGCCAGCTATCCGCAATGGTTCTCTCTGGAGCGCAACGACGATCAATGGCACTGGATTAACCGCCCCATGGGCATCGATCAGCATTTTACATTTGGGGATGAAACCACACTGCCCTATGGCCCGCTGGAGTACATCACCCGTCAGGCTCAGGGTGATTTCTGTGTACTTGACGAGCGGGATGGTAATTTGTGGATGGATGCCGGCATGGTTACCACGCAAGCGGACTGGTCACTGGATTTTGATATCGGCATGAACTTCTTTGAATGGCACGCACCGGTACCACTGGCACATGAACGTGGCATCTTCACCCGCGCATTGAAGTACCTGCTAACCATTCAGCAAGGTAGCCCGGCGCGTAGACTCAACTGGACGATGACGGTTAACCCAAGGCTTGATACCAGCCCGGAAAACTATCATCTCTGGGGGCCCGAGAACACGCACATCACGCCCGACAATGTTGCTGACAAACTGTATCTGCGCATCGAACTACAAAGCTTCTGGCGCCTGCCACGCTCCAACGCGCTACTGTTCCCGATCCGGTGTTATTTCTTGAGTATGCAAGACCTGTCGACAGTACCCAAATGGGCAACTCGAATGCATCGCGTTTTGCAAAATCTTCCACCGGAAATTGCAAGCTACAAGGGTCTGGACAACTTTCGCGATATCGCAATAGACTGGTTATCGCAATTCGATGACGGGTCCCCTACTACCCTCGGTCCGTTTCCAGATTAATACTCGCCGAATAGACTTAACACTCGCTAGACACAGGAGATACTTAACCACATATCGATCATAGAATATAAATAAAAAAGCACAGATCAGAGCGATACTCTGCCCCACACCGTCAGTCCCGCAGGAGCGATCATTCCATGCATACAGCAACAATAAGCAAAAGGCGCTAACTACGTGTCCACCAATCATTAATTGGATATTCAGATGCAACCACTAGAGGAGTCAGGCAATGGACAATGAACTAACTGCACTTACCATTATTTTTACCGAATTTTACTATTGGGTAACCGTTGTCTTCATGTTTTTAATTCATGTCGGCTTCTGCATGTATGAGGTGGGCGCGACCCGCCAGAAAAATCACATGCATACCTTGATGAAAAACACCATGATCATCCCGCTGGTCACGGTAGCATTTTACTTTTTTGGTTGGTGGATCTACTTTGCTTTCCCAAACGGCCCATGGATAATCGGGGACTTGCTGGCAGCTCCCTTCGCTACTGCTAATAGTGAACTCATGGGAACACACCTTGGTGGCCCACCCGTTCAAGAGGCGTTGTCGGCTGAAGATACCGCTTTCTGGGCGCGCATCAACGGCGTTTTCTGGGCAGCCTTTCTGCTGTTTTCGTGGACGGCGGCATCCATCGTATCCGGTGCGGTCATAGAACGAATCCGCTCAAGCGCATTCTGGATACTAGCCGTTCTGATAGGATCGGTATTCTGGATTATCGACGCAGCCTGGGGCTGGCATCCTGATGGCTGGATGGTACAGAAACTGGGCTACCATGATGCTTACGCATCCGGTGTCATACACGCCGTTGCTGGCGGTTTTGCACTGGGTGTGCTCATACCGCTAGGCGCACGTATTGGTAAATTTGACAAAGATGGAAAGCCACGCAATATCGGACCTCGTAACCCGTGGCTTGTCACCGTGGGTCTGTTTCTGATCTACACCGGATTCTGGGGATTTTACGCAGCCTGCAATGTCCCTATAATTGATGTACAGAGCGGCGATGCAATTTTGTTTTCCGCAACCAACATCTATCTGGGTCCCACCACACTCTCAGCCATTACGCTGAACTTCCTGATGTCTCTTGCCGGTGGCATGATGTCCGCCTACCTTATCTCCAAAGGCGATGCCTTCTGGACATACTCTGGTGGACTGGCAGGCATTATCGGCGCATCCGCCGGTAACGATCTCTACCACCCTGTGCAAGCCATGCTTATCGCTGCAGTGGTTGTTGCAATAATCTATAAAATGCACTTTTGGGTGGAACGACGCTTCAAGCTGGACGATGCCGTTGGTGCAGTAGCCGTGCATGGATATGCCGGTTTTCTGGGCGTCGTTATCTGCGGTTTCATGTTGTGGGGCTATCCGGCTTCACCCAATCCGGAATACGCAACGATCAATCCGCTGGGTAATTTTATTGGTGCAATCATCATGTTCTTCGTGCTTGGTTTCTTACCGGGGTTTATCTTCGCAAGTATTCTAAAATTCCTTGGAATTCTGCGAGTACCACCTGCCATAGAGATCGTAGGGCTTGATGTCAGCGCAACCATCCAGCAAGAGTACAACGAAGTTGCCATGGTGGAAGCTGAACGTGCCACTGTTATCGCCAACTATTCCAAAGGAGCTTGAACATGTCCACAGGTAATGTAGAAAACTGGACCGGCAACATCGCAGAAATAGGCGCAGCCTATCCATTTGTCGGCTTCGAGACACCGCTGGTTATTGCAGGTGTTGCGTTCTGGTTGTGGTGGCATATCAGCCAGTTGCGCGCCGAAAGCCGGGAGTTGGAAAAAGAGGAGCGCGAACACGGCAATGCCGATTCTCTTAATCGTATTATCAACGCATCAAGGCCCGAACATAAGCCCTGGTAAAATTGCTGCGTACGATAAAACTGTGACAACAAATTATTGATGTCATAACACATAAGAAGCCAGATGGTGCGACAAACAGGAGCCATCGCACCACTGGCTGCTCAAGCGGGGACCAACTCTACATCGCGTCCCAAGGGTTGGAGGCAAAATGAAATAATATTTCTGACCATCAAATTGCTTGCGCTACGAAGTTGTTCATCGAGTAGGGGCCCAAGTATGGCGAGACAACGACCTCAAACCACATTAGGTTAAATCGTTCATAGATTTAGTGCTTTAAGCCCGCTTCTTTCAATACACTATTGAATGTGCCTGGAGGTACTTCGACACTGGATTTTCCAGCGATCGTAACTATCCCGGCTTTTTCAGGGTGCTTGAATTGCCGATGACTGCCACGCATCCTTGATTGCAAACAGCCAACAATATGCTTGGTGTGCGTTGCCTTATTGGTGGCGATGACCCTGTAGCGGTAGTTAAATCATATGGTTTGAATAGATACAACTGTATTACACCCTTGCTTTGCTCTTTACGGCGAACCGTAACAAACAAGAACCTTTGAGGCGCAATTTTCCAGGAATCCAGAGATAATTCCTGTCGAAATACTTTGCGCTCTTGCTCAGTCGCCACCGACGCTTTCGCTCCTCGATATAATATTTGGTCGTGGCGGAGTAACGCTCGAAGGGGACAGTGTCAATCGGAAAACAATGAATGGGCTTACTAAAAAGCCAGTAAAACTCGGCGCGATGATTGATTGCGGCTCGCCTCATCACCCGGTTTTCGGCATATCCCCGCGTCGGAATAGACCATTCCGAGAACGAATGACCACTCGACCGTAATGTTAAATCGGGATTCACACTAAACAGTTAAACTTGACTGTGGACTAGTTGGTGTCTTTTTAAGGCAGCGGACTCAATATGTCGTGCCTATCTTATTATTTCTCTTCAAATAGGGCTATTAATGTCGCTACCTGTTACACTGCAACTAAAAGCACCATAGCGAGAGAATAATGGGTTCCAGCTCTTTGCACAAGGATGTCTACTTCAGCGCCCGTGGACTTCACACGACGGCTCCGGAGAGCTTGAACCGGGCGCTAAAAGAAGTGCTCGACTCCATGGCCACGACGCTCTATCCCACGTCATCTGACGAGCTGACAGAATCGGAGCAGGCTGTACTGCGACAAGGGGGTGTCAATCTTGCTCAATCAACTACGCGTGATTTGATGGCAGAAACAGCGATTAAATACGCGGCTTTAATAGAGAGCGGCTTAAGCACGAAAGACGTCGCTAACCGGTTGGGCATCACGGAAAGCCAAGTCAGGCAGATGATTTCACGCAAGACGCTGTATAGCATTCTGCTGAACAATCGACGGTACGTTCCGATTTTTCAATTTGAAGATTCAGGGCCTATGGTGTCGAACATATCCAAGGTTAATGCAGCACTTCCAAGCGACCTGCATCCGGTCGAGGTGTATCAATGGTACACAGAGGCCGATCTGGAATTGTTTTTAGGTGATGACATCGACTCGATCATGAGCCCTCTTGCTTGGCTTCGATCCGGTGGTGATACGAAAAAACTGGTAACGCTGTTACAGCGCTTGTAAGCCAACATGGCGAAATTGCCCAAAGAACCCGATCTCGCCACGCTACTCGCAGTAGAACCCAGTATCAAAACGCTTAAGCCTGGCCATCTGTTTCATCGAATTTACAAGCGCGGAAGTGACTACCCCACTAAATGGAATACGTTTCGTTACTTTGGTCCACTCTCACGCTTTGATCACCATTTGGTTGATAAACAAGAAATGCCCGTTCTGCAGGAACGCGGCATTCTCTATGCCGCAGGTGATATTCCCACCGCCTTCGCTGAGTCCTTTCAACACAACCGGCGACACGTCAATCGGCATCGTGATCAGCCGTGGTTAGCGTCTTTTAGCTTTGATACCACACTTCAATTATTAGATCTGACCGATACCTTTGTTGTGCGCACTGGTGCATCTATGAAGCTAATCAGCGGCCCTTTCACTTATTCACAAAACTGGGCACGCGGATTCTATGAAACATACCCTGGCATTCAAGGGGTCTATTATAATTCGTCACTAACGAATAGGCCGACGATCGCATTGTTCGAACGCGCGGACAAATTGAAATTGTTTTCTAACGCAGCGGCGCTTCACAGAGCACTAGCGGATCCTTTGATGTTTAATGCCATCTCTTCAATTGTCAATGAGATCGGTTACGGGTTATCTTAAAGCAGTGGTCATGCGACTTGCCTGTAGCATCCCCTCTTCCCTTTGACCTTATTAAGTTATTAGTTTCCGCGCTTTTCCAGAAATCCGTCCAGTATTTCTTGAGTGGTTTCTGTTGGGTTGATGTGATGATCGAGCATTATCAGGCATAACTGCAAATGTCTTTGCTGGACCAAAAGCGCGGTTATTTGCTGGGGATTTATATAGCAAATGTGTGGACCTGACAGTGAATCGCACTGGATACACTGTCAGAGAAGATCTACCTATTTCAGAAATCGTCGTCGTTCCAGTTCGTTGTCGACGGCGTCTGCGCTTTCTGCCGCCCTGAATGTGTAAGTTCCTGCCCACGCAATTCGTCAAATCGCGTGATCGGATCCTTGTAATGCTCTTCACAGGTATGTAACAAAGCGCGTAACAGACTAAGCATGTCTGCGATGTTCTCATCGCTCAGCGAAGGTAGTTCATCCAGTGACGGCAAAGCTTCGCGAGATAGCCTGTTCTCATCAACGACATCTGGTTTCATGCGGGTGCTATCAGTGCGATAATATGGCGTCGATACTTGTATGCCAGCCTCTTCATTCAACTGGCTATATGGAAATAGCGCCGTGTTAACACAGTGAATTCCGACGTGGCGAGTTCTATCGTCGTCCAAACGATGTCTGTTTCTGACCGTCGAAGCGCTGTTTACGTTTCAAGAATTATGTCAAATCCGCCATAGATCAATCGTTTGCCGTCAAACGGCATCGGGTTTTGCTCCATAACGGGGTCGGCCATCACGCCTCGCATTCCGGTATCGCGTGCCTCTTTGGACGGCCAGGATATCCATGAAAACACGACAGTCTCATCGGGTTTACACTGAACCGCTTTGGGTAATGATGTAACCTCGCCGTCGGGAATATCGTCGCCCCAATGTTCCACCAGCTTAATCGCCCCGTGCTTCTTGAAGATGTCTCCCGCCAGCTTGGCATGGTCGATATACGCCTGTTTGTTGGCCGTTGAGACGGCGGCAATCATGCAGTCAACGTAAGTCATATTGTCTCTCCATTTTCAAGTTTTATGTAAGTCGCTGCAAGCACAGCGATGTCAGTTTTTATCATAGATTCGTCAGCCTATGCAGGTGTCGAGATTTCGTCGTTTCGCGCTGAACAAACCTTTGGCATCAAGATCGAGTTGGGTTGCCTTTAACAAGCCAGCCATTTCTCCGTTCGGAAACAAGTCTAATGGAAGAAGCGGAGCCAATGCCAGCATCGCCTCGGCAACGGTGTAGCCGGGCATGTTGTTCGGCAGAACCATAAGCCAGCCAGACAACAAATCGCGATTTACACGCTACTTCGACACCAAACCCAGCAAATGCGTAATACCTATTAACAAACAGATTGCCGAACTCCAAGCCCAGAAAAAGGGACTGTTGCCCAGCACCGTGGTTCCACGCACGCGAATCCGCACAAAGAAGAATCCCACCAAAGCACGCAGTAGATATATCGCGGTAATCGCAACAAGAACAGGCTGCAAAAATGGTAGAGGCCGAACAACTCCCGCCGTTGACAATGCGTACAGTGACCATGCAGCGGGCACACAGGCAATTCCAAGCGTCAGTATTGCGGGCACAAAACTGCCCTTCTCCGCAAGCTGCGCAATCTCCTCTCCGGCTCCGAAAAAGCGATACCCAGGGGCGCCATAGTAAATGCAAACAAGATGCAGTAATGCAGCGATTCCACTGCACAGGGCAGCAATCAGAAAGTATAGATCTCCAGACATCTAAATACCACTTATGTTGTTTTCCCTGACAATACCGGCGCTGGACTCAAACTGTTAAATCCGGGTACCAAGCGCATGTCCTCGTGTGTTATTGAATATACCTGCAATTGTAGTCTCGGTGGTCACTAAACAGCGAGTGTGGGCATTTAGTTCATACCACTGACATTAGCATTGGGGTGTAACACATGGATTTATATTCGAAACAGCATCTTGGAATTGGCAAGTTAGTTGGCGGTCGTTTTTTTTCATCTGCTCCGAGCACTCGACGTAGACATGAGCGCCAGCGCTAATGCTGCGCTAACTGTGTAACCCAAAGCGATCGGGTACAAACTCATATTGAAGCTGAGTCCAACAAGTCCTGCGACGATGATTCCTATCAATGTCGTGACTGATGCAGTCACAGCTGCACCGACTCCTTGTAGAATCCTGCCAGCGATTAAATTCTCGAAAGTAGTAGAGGTTGCGCAGATCAACCCACCACACGCAAAAAGAATCGCCCCTATTGTAATAGCTGGGCGACGACCAATAGAATCAGAAAGAGGCCCAAAGATAAGCTGACCAAAAGCAAGGCCACAAAAAAGTGTGATGATCACCAGTTGCCTTTGATTTTCATCCGCCACCCCGAATTCACTTGCCATAATGCTAAGTGCAGAGAGCATAATGTCGATTGAAAGCGCGATAGTTGCCATGAGCATCACTGCAATCGCTATAAATTCCTGTGACTTCGGCATCGATAGATTAACTTTTGCTGAGATAGGTCTGAGGGGGCGTAGATATAATTGTGCAGGGTAGTTATCTCGGTTTAGTACGCATTGATGGCCTACCACTCGACTTGGTTTGAGACAGATAACTCTGAAGAGATTTAAAATTAAGTAAGTCGGTTTTAATTACGGTCGACTATCGATCCGGGTTTTGACGTTATGACCAGAGTAATGTTGATCGGAAATGCCCGTGGCGGCAAGTCCGCAATAAGCTGGAGTCTGTCTTCAGTTTATGCACTTCCCTATTACGCAATTGACAAGATCCTGTGGCAGCGTGGTTGGAAGCAAATAATTTCTGAAGAATACGAACGAACGCATGAGTTTCTAATCACCAGAGATCGTTGGCTGGTGGGCGGGTATGGTTCATCCACCGGTCAAGAAGGATAGCGTTGAGCAAGTCTGTGCACACGAACATCAGTAGCGTGATATTTGAAAAACCATTCGCATGATGTATCAGGATTCGCATTCTTTACCTAACCCGAGATTGCGAGTACTCGTCTGATAGGAGGACAATCCCGGAAAAGTCCGGAGGGTTTGTCAGCTCACGCCTTTATGAGTTAGCGGTGTGGAAGGCAGATCGGTGTGTTGTAGCGTTGCCTCTCGGGCATCGTAGCCTGGGTCAACCCTGAGACCGTACGCGTGAATTGAGCACTGAGCAGGTAAAGAAGATGTGTAGCTAAAGAATATGTTCCAATTGTTCGTCAATTTTTTGATTTTAACGAATAAACGGAACATACCATCATTATGCTTCGCAACACCCACCAACAACGCGTCCTTGATTTGGCTCGCCAGAAAGGACTGCTGCGTGCAAACGACTTGGATGCAATCGGTGCTCCTTGAATTGTTCTGACGCGTCTGACCGCCGCCGGTCTCCTGGAAAAGCTCGGGCGTGACCTCTATCGCTTGCTGCACGTTGCCAAGGCGCAGAATGCAGATTTCAATCAACTGCTGGTGCGTTTTGCACTAGAGCGTATCCTTTATCGCCGGAGTCGGTCTGAGCATGCAGAAGATTTCCTGCTTAAAGGTGCACTTCTGTTTACGCTCTGGTACGACATGCCGCACCGGGCTACGCGCGACGCAGATTTACTCGGCTTCGGCGCGAGCGATCTGGAATCAATGATCCATGCTTTTCGAGATATCGCTAGCGTCGAGGTGAACGACGGCATCGTGTTCGATTAAGCTTCAGTTACAGCAAGGGAAATTCTCAAAGATGCGGGATATACTGGAGTGCGCATTCTTATCAGCGGCGAGCTCGCTAAGACACGCTGTAAAACGCAGATCGATTTCGGCTTCGGTGATGCCGTTACTACAGGCCCTGTCAATGCAACCTATCCGGTGCTTCTGGTCGACCTGCCTGCGCCTTATTTGCGAACGTATCCAACCTACACTGTCGTCGCTGAGAAGACCCGCGCAATCGCGCTTTTGGGTATGACCAATAGCAGGATGAAAGATTACTTCGATCTGTCAGTCTTGGTCGCTCGCGAGACTCTGGACACCGAGTTGCTTAGCCGAGCATTTAATGCGACTTTCGAGCGACGTGGCATGGTGGTGCCAGCCGATTTGCTAGTTGGCCTCACAGATGAGTTCGCACATGATCCCTCGAGACAAGCTCAATGGCAGACGTTCCTAAAGAAAAACGAGCTTGTTTTTGAATCCCTGCCGAATGTTGTGAATCGCTTGCGGGTAGCCTTGAGCGATGCGTTGCGTCGAGCGGTTTGCTAACCACCTGAAGAGTCTCGGGCGCCCGGCTGGGGATGGTCTATGGATACTGCACAGCGAAGAGGCAGGTGGAGGCACCCGACCAATCTACTCCATCACAAATCTTACACCTGATCAGTCCCTGGCTTGTGTCCATCCGAAAACAGCCTTTTAGCCTAAAAAACCGTCACTGGACAAAAGGATGACTTTTCAATGAACCCTGTATTCGTCAATGACATCACGATTCACCTCAACACCTATCCCGGGCTGTGTTGGAATCTGAACTACACCGTCTTGCATGGTGATGCTGTCATAGATCAGATGGGTTCGAAATGGATGTGACGATCTATCGAATTCAAGCATCGGTTGCAGTGGATTGAGTGACAAGGGCGTAGGCGGCAACGAAGCCATGAATTGCAGGGACGCTGCTAGGCCAATTCCCGAGCCCCACACGTGGGGTACCATCATTGTATTGTGAGCTTGCGCCATGGCTGCTATTTTTTTACATTCAGTGATACCGCCAGAGGAACACAGGTCGGGCTGGATGATGTCTAGTGCTGAGGCGGATAGCCAGGGCTGATATCCTTTTTTCCCGAATAATTGCTCCCCGGCAGCGATAAACGCTTTCGAGAGGTTTTTGATTTCCTTGTAACCTTGCCAGTCTTCCGGAGGTAGCATCTCTTCAAAGAAATAGACGTCACAGTCTTCCGTGGCCTTGATTATCCTTCGAGCAGCGGCGACATTGTAGGCGCCGTTTGCATCGGCCATGATCCGAACATCGTCACCAACCGCCTTCCGGATTGCGCGGACGAATTGTATGTCCTGCTCAATCCCAAAGCCTATCTTGAGTTTAAAGGCGCTGAATCCGGCATCAATATATCCATGCGCTTCACTAATGGCATCATCAGGATAATTGCCATTGGCCACTCGGTAGAAGCCTGTTGCATAGGGGCTTACTGATGTGCGGAATGCTCCACCGATAAGCGCATGAATCGGCTTATTGACAGATTTTCCGATGACATCCCATAATGCAATGTCGACACCGCTTATGGCATTGACAGCCGAGCCTCCCTGGCCGAAAGGACGGGTAGTGTTGTACATCTCCTCCCAGAGCACTTCAACATCAAAAGGATTGCGATTGATCAAGATGGGTTTGAACACCTGTTCAATAAACGTCGCCGCAATTTGTGGCGGTTGCTGTCCATGGCAAAGCGCTTCTCCCCATCCACAGATTCCTTCATCGGTAACGATCTCAACGATCAGGGAGCTGCGTTTGTCTACCCAACCTTGCGAAAAATAGAACGGCGTGTCGATAGGCACTGATATAGCATGAGCAACAACATCGAGAATCTTCATAGCAGGTAACCTATTGTCTCTCCGCCAAGGTCAGCAGGCTTTTGCCAAGGTTCTGTAGATGTCCTCAAAAATCTTGTCTCTGTCCAAATCAAAAGCCTCCAGCATATTGTGGCGTTTATCATCCTTCTCCCAATACAGGCAATCGTTAAGTCGAGGTGATGTTGTCATATGCGTCGACACATAGTGTTCATCGAATAGCCAGGCAACGTTGATGACATCCCAGATGACCCATGTCTTGGTTTTCTGATCCGTGATAGCAAACATCTCATGCAAAGGGTTATTGGTGTAGAGCTGCCACAAATAGTCCCCGATTGCCCCCTGTCCTTTGACAAATTGTTCCATTTCCGGGTAGGAAATCATTAGCTGTTGACCCACGTGGTATCCGGGAAGGTAGACATGCGGCACACCACATTCAAACAACAATTGCGAAGCAAGAGGGTCCTGGACCAGATTGAGTGATGGTACATTGCAAAACGGCGCATAGCTGGGAAACGATGCGGTCCATACCACGACGATATTGTCGATGATATCGGGCGCGAGCAGCAGTGCTGAGGCGATGTTGGTCAAGGCGCCCATAGCCAGGATATAAACTGGTCCCGCTTCACGCCTACGCGCCTGTTCTATGATGAATCTGCTAGCGTCGGTTTCAATCGGTGTATCTAATTCTTGCAGATACCCAGGTGCGCCACGATATACTTTTCCGTCGGCTTCCACGCCACACTTGTCAAATACCCGCAGTATTTCCTGATACGACAGCTCCGCACCCTCCTCAGCACTGACAAAAAGAACGTCTTCTGCTTTGCGATCTGTATCGATGATACGCTGGGCCCATCCACCCAAACCACCCATAAACGTCTCTTCCACAGCGTCTTTAGGTCCACCATCACGCAGGATACTTACCGACTTGATCAGATCTTTCTGATGGTGCGCAAATGAAAACGGAACTGCGGTCACCCCTTCAAGGTTCAGACGCTCTGGTGAGAGCAGCGCCCATGCCAGAGCGTACTGGTCATCAATTTCGTTTGCTGTATCCGTATCGATGATTACCCGCGCTTCCGGACCTGGCCGCGCAAGGCGACTTGCCATCAGAGCGGGATCAAGTCTGGTAAAACGTCTTGCGATCTCAGTCAGCTTGTCCATGTGATCTCCCTAGTTTCCGAAGCCTTTTCCAAAGGCCTCTTCTTTTATAAATCGCTCGGTGATCAGCAACAGGATAATCCCCGGCACAGTAACAACAAGCGTGATACCTGCAGCCGAGGCGTCGAGTGTGCCACCGGATATTTTCGAGAAAAGCAAGGTAGGCAGCGTAATGATCTTGCCTTGACCCAGGAAGAACGTCAGCAGGAAGATGTTGGTAGAGACCAGAAACGTAAACAACGCGCCTGCCACGACACCAGGCAATAGCATTGGCAGCGTCACAAGTCGCAAGACCTGCCAGCGATTCGCACCAAGGATCATCGCCTGCTCTTCGAAGTCACGGCCAAGCCCCTGATACACTGCCGTCAGCATACGAATCATGTAGGGGATAGTAGGAATCAGATGCACAATGATGATGCCGGTGTAAGTCCCTGCCAGGCCAAGCCGTATAAAGATCATCAACAGGGCGATACCGATAGCAGCTTCCGGCACGATCAACGGCATGGAAAGAAAGAACTCGAACGCTGATTTACCACGGAATTTTTCGCGTGCCAAAACGCGTGCCGCCGGCAGACAGATAGCCAGACAAATCACGGTCACTACAGTCCCTATGAACATGGTATTCAGCGTCGCCTCCCACACCCGGCTATAGGGTGAGATAACGTAATCCCATGCCAGCGGTAACATCGATTTTTCGCGCTGCTCCAGCCACCACGTGCCGGGCAACATTTCAGGCCATGCCCAGCGGAACGCAAAGCTCTGGATTACCAGCGGAATGAACGGACCCAGAATGAAACCTGCAATTAATAAAAGGTAGATCTTCTGGAACGAGGACAGGCGAGAGTTCAGGGCAGTTTTTATCGTGCGCTTTGCCATGTCAGCTTCTCCCTATCTTGCGTTCATACCGGCGATAAAGGGCAAGGTAGCTATACAGGACTACTCCAGCGATCAGGGCAATGGACACAACCGTCGCCATGCCCTGCAACTGGAGTGAATAGTCCGCATCGTTAAAATAGCGCCAGGCGATCACGGGTAATGTGTCGGGATACCCCCCGCCAAGAATAAACGGCGCTTCAAAGGCGCCAATGTTGAAGGCAAAGATGATGAGCGTCGAGGAGATGATTCCAGGCAGGATTTGCGGCAGTGTCACCTGAAAGAACGTTTGTGATTTACTGGCGCCCAGAATGGCCGCAGCCTCTTCGGTTTCGCGTCCGACCCCCAACAACACAGCATAGATGGTGAGGGTGACAAACGGTGTTTGCTTCCAGACATAAACTGCAATAATTCCCCAGCCGTAGTGTGATTTAAGGATCTGGGGGAATTCGGACGGATCACCAATCAATCCAACCAGCGCCATAAGCCGCGATAACATTCCACCGTTACCCAGCATGACAACCGCTAATGCAATGCCTACCGTGTAGGGAATCATCAGTGGCAGTTTGTAGAGGTACTTATACAAAGACTTACCCGGAAAAAACCGGACCATCGCCAGCGCCAGAATGATCCCCATAACAAGTGATATCAGTGTCGATACCACGGCATAGTAAAGTGTCAGCCCAAGCGAATGCCAGAATGACCATTCTCCCCAAAGTGCGCTGAAGTAGCTGAAGTCAGGGAAGGTATTGACACCAAACCACGGCGCAAAGCCTAGCGATTGCATGACTGCAAGAACCAGCGCGCCACCGAACAAGACAGTCAGAACAGCCAGAACAGGAAACACTTGTAACCACATCCACAGGCGTTCCCTGCGATGACGAGCAAGTTCCTTTGTCTTGTTAAGGGTCATTGGTTTTTCTCTGAGACGGCCTTGAGGCAGGCGCCCCGTGTTTATAGCGGGGCGCTGATCGTGCTAGCGTCGAGCAAACATCATCATTTGAGGTTATCAACCGCGCGTGCAACGATGGTTGCAATATCATCGCTGCTGTCACGTTCGATGTACTCCAGCCAGGTCGCCTCAATGACATCAACCAGGGTTGCATTTGTGTCTGGCGCCGTGTTGGCATCAAGCTCCTCTTGTGTTACGCCGACAAGACCAGGCGATGCCTCGGTCAACGATGCAAGCTGTGCCTCGTCCAGTTTCCAGGGATCGACGCCTGGTGGCATGCCTGTGAACTGCAGCTTTGATACCTGCGCTTCAACCGATGTCATGTAGTTGGCCATGACCATCGCAGCGGCGGGGTTTGGCGCATTGGACGGAATCGCCAGATAGTTCTTGTTTTTTATCATGTTGCCTTCGGGAAACACGAACGCTTCTGCACCTTCAGGATAGGTACCGTTGTCAAGACCTGTAGCCACCGCATAGAGTCCGAATTTACAGGCAAAATCAACCTCGCCGTTCAGGAACATCCCTTCCAGGGCAGTGTTGTCTTCCGGATATCGGGCATTACCTTTTTCACCACCCAACAACAGTGGTTCGAGGGCCTTCAGATACTCAATGCCCGGTGTGATAAGACGTGCGAATTCTTCTGTACCGATGTCATCAATGGGTGCCTGGAACGGCTCCGCACCTGTTCCGTCAGGGTTGTGTGCGTAGATCGCGGATTGAACGAATGTGTTGCCGATATAGTGCGGGGGCTTTACGTAGGTAAACTTGCCCGGGTTGTCGGTAAGGTAAGCCTG